>Ga0193951_1000472_pt1 | contig 18295 bp, 17 predicted proteins | sample BB_2_MG_FD_140370 | JGI IMG/M metagenome (GOLD analysis project Ga0193951, IMG submission 140370) | Microbial mat bacterial communities from the Broadkill River, Lewes, Delaware, United States - BB_2_MG | ecosystem: Environmental > Aquatic > Freshwater > River > Microbial mats | place: USA... | reverse complement strand
TCTACTGCTATACATTGCTTATGAGGGTATTCTTCATTACCTACTAAAGCTACTTCTTCAACTTTACTACTTACTGAAAGTAAGCTCTCTAAAGTTACTGAAATCTCACTTTTAACAATTTCTGATATATCTGATGCCAATTATAAACCCTGCTTGTTATGAATCTACTGCTGCTTTGTATGCTTCGATCAAACTTTGTTTTAGTTTCATCATGTCTTCCGTTGGATATTGATATTCATTATCCCCTTTTCTAATTCGTACGAAAAAATCGTTTGTATCAGAGTTGTATCCAAACTTAACATTATCTAGAATAACTTCGTTATTCGTAGCTTCTACTTTACCACCAGCATTCTTATACTGCTCTTCTGGGTCAATTTTTGCTTTTTGATCTGTTTCTTGAATCTTAGAAATCTTCGCAACATAATCAGTCTGAGCTTGGTCCATATTTTCAAGTCTACCTAATTGCATGATATCCTCCTTGATTGAATTAATTCATTATATCATAAAAATTATAATAAATAAAGTTTCTTATATAATTTTTTATAAAGATTCTAAAAAATCATCAAAGCCAACAATCCTAAAATCAATAAGTTTTCCCTCTAACTTGTGATAATAATATTGTGGTGCAGAGTTTAATTTAAGGTCTTGAATAAGACGTATTCCACTTAAGAATTTTGCATCTCTATCATTGTAAATCAGTTCAATCTCACTCAAAGTCACATAAGCCAACTCTTTTTGTTTTGTTTGCAAATATGCTGCTGCGAGAATATAATAACTATCAGTGCTTTGTAATCCATACTCTTTTTGTAAAGTTGTTATAAGAGAAATTGAGTTTTCCCCTTCTTCATTATAAAGATCAACTAATGCCTTTGTTCTTAGATAAGTTGGAGATTCTTCATTTGGTACTTTAAAATCAGTTGTATAAAAAAGCCCCAATGCCTGCAAAGCATCTAAATAAAAATCTGTAATAACTGGGTTCCCTTTTAAAAAAATATTATTATACACTTTTGGAATTTCATCTTGCAATCGTGAAATATACAAGTATTCATTTTCCCCTTCTTTTTTTGCTAAATGATTTAGCAGATATACCAATGGATCTTTTGGGAACTCTACAAGTAAAGGTTCTGTTTCACTTATACCATTTTTGGCTATCTTATCAAGGAAATATAAAGCTCTAAAGAATATCGATTTTTCTTGTTTATATCCTAATCTTTTTTTGTCTAGTATAATACCTGGGTCTTCGAATATCTTATAAAGATATCTTCCAAAGAACACAAACTCTCCCTCAGTAGAAAGGATATTTTCTAATAAACGATCTTGAAACTCTTTACTTTCTATGTTATTCAATCGTTTTTGAGTCAAAAACGTCATACTTGAATAAAGTTTATTTCCATGTTCTAAGCTATATGCTTTCTTGAAATATCTATAAGCATTTTTAAAATCATATATTTGAGCATACATCAATCCTAAGTTGTAATACTTATATGCTTTTGTATCATATTCACTTTCTAAAAGCTTTTGCAGCTCTTGAACTCTTACTATTGGATCGAGTTTTATCACTTCTAAAAACTTAGCATTGTACTGAATCATCATATTTAACTCTTCAATTCCACTTTCATTTTTAATAATAAAACCTTTTGTCTCATTTTTTCCAAGACTACTATTATCCTCAAAAATAAATGGAGCGAAATAGTAAACAAAGTCAAGTTTTCTATCTAATTCAAAATTTGTTATTTTCTCATAATACTCTTTTGGTGTATGTTTCTCCTTATTGAAGAATAGTTCAAGTGGTAACTCTTTATTGACATGAAAAAATCTTTTTCTCTCTTCTATTGCCATGATCTTTTCAGAGATTATTTTAAGATCATTTGATTTTAAAGCATTATAAAGCTCCATCCATAGAACTTCATTTTGTGACTTGTCACCTTTTGCTTCATTGTATGCTTGAACAAGATATGCTTTTGCATTATGATGATCTCTTAATTTAATATAAAGTAATGCTAGTTTTAGTTTTGAGATAGTTTTCACTTCATGGGCAAAGTTTAAAGCATATTTATACTTTTTTTGTAAGATCAAAGTATCTATGACTAAAAGTTTTTCATGATCCGTTAAATGTTTTGCATTACTACTTACTCTTGTGATCTCATCAATATATTTTTTATCTGAGGTTATTTTATATAGATAATATGCTGCACTAAAATATGAATATTTATCATTGAATTGAAGGTCCTTAAAATCATAGATCTTCTTCAAATAAAGATATGCGTTCTTTTGCGAGTTAAGTTTATAGTATGCTATTCCAATATTCAAATATGAGGGTATCTTTAAAAGTTTTGCCGATTCTTTAAATAGTGCAATAGCATGAAGATATTTTTCTTGTTCTAGATATAAGACTGCTGTATTGAACTTAATAAGTAATTCTCTTTTTTCTTGTTCACTTTTTAAATTATCATATTCAAAAAGTATTTGAGGTTGAGATTCGATATTGTCCTCTACTGCAAAAAGAGTAGATAAAGACAATAGTAAAACTACTATTGTCTTTGCCATTATATTTTTTGCTATCATTTAACTAATATGTCCTACAGAAGCATAAAGTTCATTGATACGTTCTTGTAGAAGTTTATTTCTGTGTTCAAGTTCTGTATTTTGTAACTTCAGCTCTTGATAATCTTCCCTTGATTCCTTGAGACTTTCTTGAGAATCATTAATAGTATCAAGGGAAAACTTGACTTGTTTTTCAAACTTTTCTTTTAATTTTTCTAAATTTTTTACTTTTTCTTTTTCCATCTCTTTCTCTTCAGAGATTTTTTTATACAAAGATTTATATACATTCATACTACTATAAAAGTAGATAGTCAATACACTCAGTACTGAGATAAGTAAAAAATTTTCCATATATACCCTAACCTATCTTTTTAATTGGATTAGAGTATTTAAAATAGTATCCGCCGTTGTAATTGACTTAGCATTTGCTTCAAATGCTCTTTGGAATACCATTAAATTAACCAGTGATTCACTAAGGTCTGCAGTTGAAAGCTCTAAACTTCCACCTTCAACCTCAGCCATTTTATCATTGTCAATGTTAAATAGTGCCGTACCACTTCTAGTTGTTTCCATCAACAGATTATCTCCAACTGGTTCTAATCCTCTATTGTCAGTAAATCTAGCAACTGCAACTTGACCAATAGCAAATCTAGCACCATCTTGAGTCATTGTGATAAGTCCTGTACTATCAACCTCAAAAGCACCAAAAGCACTATCAGTAAGTCCTAATGTATCTAGTCTAAGTTGTAGTTCACTTTTAGATGCTGTTTGGTTAATATTTGTCTCAATTTGTAAGAACTCTGCACCAGCACCTTCTCTTGTACTATAGTTTGGATCTCTTAATAGAGTTTCTGTTCCACCACCATTTACAGAGTTAGCAGCATCGATTGGTAATGTTGCACCTGTTGCTCCTGGATCTAGAAATCCGATTGCAGCATCATCAATATCTCTACCTAAAGGAAGTGGTGCATTTGTATCAGTTGTTCCTCTTTTCCAAGTAACAGTTAATTTATCTCCTGCTATTGATATACTCTCAATTTGTCTTGTTTCATTATCTGCTTGAGCAGCATTCCAGCTATTAATAATAGTTTCTCTCTCAGCATATATCTTTGCAGCGATAACTTCTGATGAGTCACCATTTGTTAATGTAACATTTGTACCAAATACTGTTATATCTCCATTAGCTGCAGATGGACCTGTTACAGTAAAGACTTGCTCCTCTTTTGCAAGTGAGTTTCCTGTCATTTCACCTGTAAACTCAACATCATAGTTCTCATCTAGAGTTTTAATCACTAAATTACCATTGTGATTATACGCTTTAACATAATCAGGTAGTGGGTTTGCTCCAACACCTCCATGGTCTGGATCATTAAATTGGCTTACAAAAGTATCTAGGTCTGTAACATTATTAAATAATACTGGTCCAGTTGTAGGTACTTGGATTGTTTGATCTAATGTTTTATCATAAATTTCCATTTGGTACGTAAAATCATTCAGTGCATTATCTCTAGTATCAAATACCATTGTATCTGGAGTAAATACATCTGTTTGCTTTCCACTTACAGCTTCAGACAGTGCATCTCTTACTGAATTGATATGTCCCATACCAGTACCAAGAACAGCATTGTTTAAAGTTACTAGATCACCTTTTGTAGTTTTATTACTTTCACTTGTATCTTTCCAACCAAATTCAGTTACTCTAAATCCTTGACCAGGAACTAGTCCTTCAATAATAACCTCACCTGTACCTGATGTTGGATTTGGATTATATGGATCAGAAGAGGTTGTATCTGCTAAATACGCTCTATATCCAGTTTTATCAGAGATAAGGTCTGCAAATTTTTGCATTACTGTTAACTCTGTGTCTGAATCCTCAAATGTAACAGAAAATTTTTCACCATCGATATATGCATAAACTTCATCTCCTATTCCTAAAAGAGATAATGGATTATCAGTATCGAAGTCTAAAAGATCTTTTTGTGTACTTGAAGAAGATGCTGTTGGTTTTGGATCTGCTTCAGCATATACTGAAAGTGCTGAGTTATACTCAGTGATCAGTGCTTCAACATCAGCGATCTTTGTAGCAGCACTTTTATACCCAGCTCCAGTAAATATGTTTTTGTTATCTGTTGTTGCTGTAGTAGTATAATCTGTAGCTTTTGCAACAATAGTTTCGATACTAGTTGTATCTCTAATAACTTTATTTCCTAGTAGCTTTGTAAAATCATTTGTGAAGAACTTCGCATTTGGATCTGTAGCTGTGATATCATCATCAGTAATAGGCTGTATCGCCCATCCTTGAACTTTGTTTTGTGCAACATCTTCTAATGTTCCACCTTCACCCATTCTAAAGTTACCAGCTCTAGTATAGTATGTATCTGCACCATCTTTTACTTGGAAAAACCCATCTCCATCTAGTGCCATATCATAAGAAACTCCTGTGATCTTGAAGCTTCCTTGAGTATACATCTTTTCAACATCAAAAGATGTAACCCCTTTACCAATTCGATCTTGATACATTTGATCTGCAAATGAAATTCTTGATGCTTTAAAACCTATAGTATTAACATTTGCGATATTGTTTGACTCATTGTCTAGCCCTGATTGTGAACCTCCAAGTCCTGAGATTCCTGTCCAAAGTGCTCCAACCATGATGTATCCTTTTTATTAGTTTACGAACATCTTTCAATGCTCAAATATAAGTAGTCAAAAACTACTTATACCTAAGCACTAAAATTATCTATTTTTTAGTGCTAAAGCTGTTTTCATCAGTTCATCTGCTGTTGAAATTGATTTTGAATTTGCCTCAAAGGCTTTTTGAAATGTTAAGATATCAACTAGTTCTTTTGAAAGGTCTACATTACTATTTTCTAAGTACTCTCCATAAACTTTTGCCATACCTTCAATATGATATGGTTCTACCTCACTATCCGTATTTTGATATAAATTATCTCCAACTGGATTCAATATAGATTTATCTGTAAAAGTAACAGGAACCAACATTCCCACTAAAAACCTCGCATCTCCATCTGAGAGATATAACTTACCATCTTCACTCTCTATTCCTGGATATGAAGCTACCGTTTCTGGATCATTTGTTAAAAGCTTTTCATATAAAGTACTATTCATACCAAGTTCATTAAGGTCTAAAATAATAGGGCTTGTAGCTATATTTGCACCCGTTCCTGGATTTGCTATACTACTTGTATTGGTTGCTACACTTGCTCCAACAGCTGTTGTAAGAGCTTGAAGTTCTGCATAAATAGCGTCAACTAAAGCTCTTCCTGAACCTGCTTCTTCGACAATATTTTCAATTCTCATAGTATCATTATTTACTTTTGCTTTTGTTACAACTAGATTTTGACCTGGTATCATCGATTCAATGGTCATCTCTCCCGTTGTAGTATCAACACTTGTAGTTATTCCTGCATACTGATTGATCTTGTCTGATAAGTTTCTTAATGTATTTTCAACACTTTCATCAAAATTCTCTTGAAATTTTACACCATCGATAACCACTTCTACTGTATAAGCATCATTCTCTCCAGCAACCAAAGAAAACTCAACTACAGTTTGTGCTTTAGTTGCAGCATCTCCTGCTACAGGGTTTGTTCCATATGTATCTAAGGCATTTTCATACGCATAAATCAGTTTTTCTATATCTGCTGTATTAGCGTCTGCTGTTTTATAGTTTGTTCCACTTATTCCTGTATTTCCTGTGATCTCTGATGCTTTTGCGTAGTCTGTAATATAAGTGTTGATAGAGCTTGTTGAAGTTCCATCATCCACAATTAATGTAGCGATATTTTCAACATATTCAGAAGATATCACATCTCCTGTAACCGTTGGTTGCACCCCTAAGACTAGCATACCATTTCCATCTACTAGATTATTGTTTTTATCACTTGAGAACTGTCCTGCTCTTGTGTAAAAGACTTGATCAGGTTGTTCAGGATGCTGTACAGTAAAGAAACCTTCTCCTAATATTGCAAAGTCAAATCCTGAATTTGTTGGTTTAAGTTGTCCTTGTGAAAAGTCTCTTCTTGGAGTATCCATATTAACACCAAGTCCAACACTGTTACTATAAAAAAGATCAGAAAAAGATACTGAGTCTCCTTTATATGCTGTTGATTGTGTATTTGATGCATTGTTTGATTCAACATCTAAAGCTTTTTGAAATGATAAAAGAGCCGAAACTCCATTTGACATTGCAGTTTGCATTATCTATCCTTATCTTACTTCTGTAATATTAGAAACAGGTATCTTTGTTGTTTCTTCTGCATATGAAAAAGCCGAACCAGCATAAGCATAAAGTGAAGTAACTGCTTCGTCTGTAACTACTTCATTGTCTTTATTTAATATCTTGATCGTTCCATCTGAGTTGTAAGAGAATCTTCCACTTGCATCTAATGCTACTCTATATTCAGTTTGAGTCTCACCATCTGCTTCATAAATGTATCCATCTGCATCATATAAAACATATTCGTCTGTATCTGAATTTTTCAGTGCATCAACTATACCAGTGATCTCATATGCATTTACATAGAGTTCTCCATCCACATTTTCAACAGTAGAAACTGTATAAGAAGAAAGGTCACCAACATCATTTGTCGATCCATCTTCGATGATTCTATCAATCAGATTTGCTGCTGTAGATAATGCTGAAGCTGCGTATGACTTTTCAAGTGACTGCATCGCTTCTGCCATGTTAAGGTTTGATTCAATTGTTGACATTTTTAATTGAGAATCCATCAATTGCTGAGAATCCATTGGTTTTGTTGGATCTTGCATCTTCATCTCTTCTAACATAAGCATTAAAAAATCTTCACTTGTTAGCTGATCATTACTTACTGATGATGTATATGCATTACCATCTATCCCTGTCGAACTTTGTGTTACTACTCCATCAACTGCCATGCTTAACTCCTATATAGATTTTTCTTCGAAGAAAAAGTTTACAACTTTTTCAGCGCTCATCGCATCTTGAACACGGATAGCTAACTTTTCATCAATTACAATAATATCACCAGTTCCTATGACTCTTTCATTTACATAGATGTCTCCACCTTCGCCTGCAAGTTTGTTTAAAGGAAGTACATCCCCTTCACAAAAATCAAGAAAGTCTTTAACGGTAATATCTGTATGACCTAGCATTACATCAACTTGTGCTTCTGTATCTACTAATACATCGTAATCTCGTGTAGTTATTTCCATCTTCTACGCACCAACTTTTAAATTTTGCTTTATTATAACATAAAAATATAATTTTTGTATAATAAATATGGATGTTTTACGATTTTATAATAATTTTAGCTTATTTTAAAAAAATTGCTACGCTATAGCATCTAAGGATTCAAGCATACTTTGGATCTTTGATTCGATACTTCCATCAAAGTTTCCTAAGTCACTTGCAATAACTACTCCACCAGCTGTGACATTTGAATCTTCTTGTAAACTGATATGATTTTCAAAATTTAGCTGATCTTTTAAGACTATATAGTCCTTTGGATTTAGGTGTATAGATACTTTTGAGGCTGTTTTTACATTTTCCATCATACCAGCAATAGTTTCTTTGGCAATTTGTGCTGAGTTTTCACCCACTTCTATTGCTATAATCTTTTTTGCAATAGAAAGTGATGTTTTTAATAATTTAGTTTCCATTTGAAAAGTAGCTTGCTCGAAAAAAGCAGCATATTGCTTCAAGTCACGTAAGGCTTCAATAACCTGTTGGTCTAAGTCTCTGCCTTTAACTCCATCATTCTCAATAAGAGTTACTTTCTCTTGAATAGCCATCATTGATTGTTGTAACTTTTGAATTTCTAAAAGAACTGGGTCGACATTTCCATTTATCGATTTATCGTTTAATGTAGCAACATTCTTCATCTGCTCATTTTGAGATGAATTGTTAGAGATAAAATTTCCTAACTGATATGGTTGAGCTTGGTCTGTCTCAGCCTTCATAATTGATGATGTTGTTGTAACATTATTTGATGTCATCTATTTACTCCTCATCTGCTCTTTCAATTTCACCTGATTCTAGTAACCTCATGGCTACATCAAGTATCTTTCTTTGAGCTTCTTCAACCTCTTTGATCTTAACTTTTCCAAGAAGTTCAAACTCTTCATTAAATCTATCTCTAGCTCTTTGAGACATAGCTCCCATGATAATATCCATCTCATCTTCGGTAGCATTTTTCAAAGCTTTTGTCAGATCTTCTGTCTCAATATTCCCTAATACTTTCATAATATCATTTGTTTCAAGAGCAAGTAAGTCTTCAAACACGAACATATTCTCTTTGATCTTAGCTGCTAGTGCAGGGTCTAGTCCATTGATATTTGTAAGAATTTCATTTGCTTTTGGTCCCATCTTATTAAGCATATCTGCAACAGTTTTGACTCCACCAACTGTTACAATAGATGCAAGTAATGACTCCAACTTCTTCTCTAGTACATTAGACATTGATCTTACAATACTAGGAGATACATCTTTTATGGTAGCCATTTGCATAGAAACTTTTACTTTTAATGTTTCATCAAGCTTAGCTAAAACAGCTGATGAGTCTTCTGGGTCCATATGTGCTAAAACGACCGCGATTGTTTGTGGAGACTCATCTTTAATAAAGTCAGCTAACTGTTTTGGATCAATATTATCTAAATAAGCAAAAGATTGTTTTGCTTCTTGCATACGTGCTAGTTTTGCCAATACCTTATCAGCTTCAGCTTTTCCTAAAGACTTGTAAAGTACATCTTTTGCATAATCAAATCCACCTGAACTGATATATGCACTTGATTTTATAAATAAATGGAACTCTTCTAAAATAGCTAAAGATACAGCTTTATCTACTGATCTTATTTGTGAAATTTGAATCGAAAGATCTTCTACAACTTCTTTTGGAAGGTTTTGAAATATCTTAACGGTTGCTTCTTCTCCAATAAGTACACAAAAATGTGCAATTCTTTCAATCATAGGCATACCGTCTAAAATTTCATGATTTATAGTACTCATTCTTTCTCCCTATGATCTAAACTTTTGATCGCCCTCTTGAAGCAGCATCTGTATCATTTTTGCTATATCTTCAGGACTTTCAGTAACAGCTTTATCTATTTGTTCAATAAGAACTTCATATTTAGCTGCTTCTTCTACACTCAGACCATCTAAATTATTTAGAATCTGACTTTTTACTTTTGCTTTAAGCTTTGTTCTTTCATTGGCACTATCAAACTCATTAAACTCTAAATCATCATCTAGTTCACCAGCTTCACCAGCCTCTTTTGCACCACCTTCACCCATAAGAGCGATCTCATTATTTGCTATGAACTTCTTATAGAAAATAAATAATAAGATAAGAGCGATCAAGTATTGAATATATTCTTGATAATCTTTCATTACATTCAATACCGAACCAGCCCCAACTGAAGCTTCAGTTGTTTCACCATTTTTGTTTGCTTCTTGCAAAGTAAGGAACTTGAATGGTTTTACAGTTACCTTATCACCTCTTTTTTCCTTAAAACCTATTGCTTCTTGAACAATTGCTGTAAGGTCAGTTAGATAAGCTTCTTTGTTTTCAACACTTTCTAATACTGCTGAATCAAAAGTAACAGCAGCTGTAATTCCAGATATTGTTGCATATGCATTATTTCTTTGGTTGATTACTTTTTTAGTGATCTCATAATTTGTAACATTCTTCGTTTCCTCTTTTGAGCTTTTAGACGTTTTCAAATTATTTTCTTCATCTGGATTTTCAATATTACTTTGAACTCCAGGTACTCCACCAGGTAAAGGTTCTTGAGAATCCGATTGTGCAGCTACTTCTGTAGTTTGCTGACTTCTTATAGTTCCTTCTGGTTCGAATATCTCTTGAGATATCTCTTGCTTCGTAAAATCAAGTGCAATAGATACTTTTGCAGACATTCTCTCATCACCAAGGATAGGTCTTAAAAGCTCTTTGATCTTATCTTCATATCCTTCTTCTAACTTTGTTCTATATTTTTCATGCTGAATATATTTTAGGTTATCTATATCTTCTTGTGAATTCTCTAAAAGTGTACCATTTTGATTGATCAGCTTAATGTTCTCAGGATCTAGTTTAGGAATAGAGGATGCAATAAAGTTCTTAATACCTTGAATTTGTCTTTGAGACAAAGCAACACCTTCTCTTAAGTTCAGTACTGCTGAAGCTGAAGGTGGTACTTTTCTTTGAGTAAAAACTGTTTCTTTTGGAATAGCTATCTTAACTGATGCAGATAATACACCTGATAGAGACTCTAAAGAACGCCCAAGTTCTCCTTCTAAAGCTCGTAGATATTTTACTTTATTTTCAAAGTTTGTTGTTCCCATTGAACTTTTATCAAAAAGCTCCCAACCAGAATGTTTTGAAATAGAAGCATCACTTGTTACTAATTTTAACTTAGCTTTATTGATATTATCTTTATTTGTTTTTAAAGTAAGGTTATTTCCACTTCCAACTACTATGTAAGGGATAGCTGCACTATCAAGTTCACCACTTGCTAACATAACTTGGTTTTTCGTTAGTCCAGTTCCAATAGTATAATTAAGTTGTTCATCATGTGATTTAACATTTGAATAGACAAGTAATCCAATCAAAAATAAAAATAAGATTGAAAAACCACCGATTATAACTGCCCTTTGGCCTGAATTGAGATTATTGATAAATTTAAAAAGCTGATCCATTCCTACCTATATCCTAATTAATTTTTACTTGAAGCATCAATAATACTTTTAAACCAAGTTGAGTCTTTTTTTATTGAGTTTTGTAAAGCTTGAAACATAATTGAGTTTTTAGACATTTCGCTCATTTGAGTATCAAGATTTACATTGTTCCCATCATTTTGCTCCTCTAGTCCTTTTACTTCATAAGTACTCATTGAACCTTTTGGAGTAGAGTCTACAATAGACATATGAGAAGGGTGTGTTTTTTTTAGAGCTAAAGAGCTTCCAAGCTTATCCATATGATCTTCAAACTTTAACTCTTTCGTTTTATAACCTGGAGTATCTATATTAGCAATATTAGAAGAGATAACTTTTTGTCTCTCTCCTCTAAAGTTTAATTGTTGAAATAAAAGATCAGTTACTTTACTTGGTTGCATCTATCTTACCTGCTATCTATTATTACCTATTGATTCGATCACTTTGGCATTGATTTGATCAATCCCTTTAATCGCCTTCTGTGCTCTTTCAAAATCTCTTTGTGCTTCTATTAAAGAAACCATAGAAAGCATTGTATTTACATTACTTTGTTCATATCTTCCTTGTACAAGGTTTTCTGCATCATCATTTACAACTTCTAAAGCCTCTTGCTCTTTTATCGTGTAATTATTATTTCCTACTTTATCAAGATTCTCATAGTTCGTTTTTACTAAACTGATCTGCCTAACAAATTCATTTGCCTCATCTACTTGAATTGGCTGATTATTTTCATTTAGGACTCTGTATCCATTTTGTGTCACAAGTTCACCATCAAGTATCTTAAACTTTCCATCTCTTGAAAGCTCCATCTGATTGGTATTTGGGTTTTGAACTTTAAAAAACATATTTTGGTCACTGATAGCAAAGTCTAGTCCGTTTCCAGTCTCTACAAATGCTCCTACCTCTTCATTCATATATTTTCCATCTATCTTTGGAATAGTGTTCATAACTTCACTTAATTGAAGAACTTCTTTATTTTCCTCTTTTGCTTTGTCTAAGTAGTTATTAAAAGAGCCTTCAACTAAATTATCCTTTTTGAATCCAGCTGTTTTTGCATTTGCTAGATTATTGGAGATAACATCAACTCTATTAAGTTGATTAACCATATTTGCTGCTAGTGGATGGATTCCTTGTGTCATGATTACTGCTCCTCTTTAGAAAATTGACTGATCAATGCTTCTAGATCATCAGCTTCAACTATTTCATTAGAATCACCTGATATATGTTTTGCAATTTGTACTTCTGCTTTTTCTGATTCATCTTCAAAGATACCATTTAGGTAACTGTTAAGCTTTCTAATAACTGCCATAACCCTTTCTATCTTTTGTCTATTGATATCATGGTATTGCATAAGTTCCATAGCTTCAAATATCTTGTTGTTTTCATCATTTAATTTTGATGACAACTTATCTGTGGTCTCAAGAAGTTCGGTTGCTGTCTCAAGATTTGTTTTAAAAATTTGTATATTAGGGAACTTTGTAGTTAAAGCATTTAAAAGTTTTGCTTCCCTTTGGATAAATTCACCCATACTTTTATTATAGTTAGCGATTTCATTATTTTCATCTAAGATAAAACTCAAGACATCAAATATCTGTGAAGCTTTTTCTTCACTATCATCTGCAACTTGATTCAGTTGATTTACAACTTTATTTTCATTTTTTACAGGAAGTGGATATTGATTTTGATCAATAAGGTCTTCAATACTTTCTTCTTTTGGTTCTTCTTTTGGTTCAGCTGGCTTTTCATCATCTACCAAACCATCGATCCCAGCAAGTACATCAGAAAAATCTTCATCTGTACTTTCTGAATCATCTGCAGAGCTTTCTTCATTTTCAATTACTGTCTCTGCTACAGCTTCAGCAGCTTCTTCTGCTTCCGCTACTTCTTCATCTGTACCCTCAGTCACTACTTCACTTGCAGTGTCTTCAACTACAGCTTCACTTTCTGATTCTTCTGAATTGTTCTCTTGAGATGAAACTTCTTCATCTGCTTCTAGTGATACATCACCAGCACCACTCATTAAAGCTTCTATCTCTTCTTGACTCATACTCATGGGTTACCCCTTCACTAGTCCATCTAACTTTTCTTTTAATACTTCTGCACTAAAAGGTTTTACAATATAGTTGTTAACTCCAGCTTTTAAAGCTGTGATAACTTCCCCTTTTCCACCCTCTGTAGTGATCATTACAATAGGGATGCTCTTATCGGCTGTTCGTATGTGCTTGACTAGTTCCAGACCGTTCATATTAGGCATATTCCAGTCTGTTAGTACTACATCATAATCATTTTTTTCTTGAAAAAGCTTCCAGGCAACAACACCATCTTCAGCTTCATCAAAATCTTCTTTTGCTACACCAAGCTGTTGAACAACGTTACCGATAATTCTTCTCATTGTTGAGCTATCGTCTACTATCAATATTCTCATTATATTCCTTTATTGCAATTGAAAATCTTGTCAGATTATACTTAAAGTAGTTTAAATTTTCTCTTAATTTTTCTTTTAGAAATCTTTAATCTAATTTTCAGTAATATTGAGCAAACAAATTCTGCTAACTAAAAAGGAGCAAAGATGATTCGAGGATTATATACAGCAGCGAGTGGAATGACAGCTCAGCAACAAGACATCGATGTTATCTCAAACAACATAGCCAATGTAAATACTACAGGGTTCAAAAAAGATAGAACTGAATTCCAAGACCTAATGTACCAAAGCTTGAACTTTGCTGCAGGTAAAACAAGTGCAGATACAAGTAATCCTACAGGTATCGATACTGGGCTTGGTGTAAGAGTTGCAGGGATCCAAAAAAACTTTTTACAAGGAAATATGACTGCAACGGGTAATACCTATGATCTTGCGATCCAAGGGAATGGTTTCTTTCAAGTAGAACTTCCAAGTGGTGAAACAGGATACACAAGAAACGGTGCTTTTAAAATAAACAGTGAAGGAACTCTTGTAAATGGTATGGGATACGAGATCATCCCAACAGTTACTATTCCTGATGGAGTGATCAAAGTTTCTGTTTCAAATGATGGAATAGTTTCTGGTGTTGACGCGGCAACTGGTGATACTGTTGAGATCACTCAACTTGAACTTGTTGATTTTGTAAACCCAGCAGGACTTTCTCCACAAGGAAATAGTATCTATTTGGCAACTGATATCTCTGGTGATCCTGTTATAGGAACAGGTGGACTAGATGGTATGGGAAGTATCCAGCAAGGTATGCTTGAAGGTTCAAACGTACAGCTTGTATCGGAAATGGTTAATCTTATTACTGCGCAACGTGGATATGAAGCAAACTCAAAATCAATCCAGACAACAGATGGAATGCTCCAAGTTGTTAACCAGTTAAAGAACTAAATACTTAGAATAACTGAATATATCCAATGGATTTGGCAGAACTAAAAAGAAGAAGAGAAGAAAAACTTTTAGAGCATAAAAGAAAAAAAAGAGCATATTACTTAAAATCTAAAATGCAAAAGAAACAAGCAAGAGCTCAAAAAGTTACCTCTTCTATTGATTATGAAGTGGAACTTTTCAGCGGTAACTTTGCTGAAAAGCTTAAAGACATTGCAAAAAAGCAAATGCTCCATATTCAGTCTCGAGAAGAGATAATCAAAAATAAAATTGAAGAATATAGAAAGAAAAAGCAGAATTACTATAAAGAGCATAAAGAGTCTAGACTTGAATATGACAAAGAGTATAGAGATAAGAAAAAAGAAAAGCTTAAAGAGTATCGAAAACAATATTATCAAAAAAATAGAGAAAAGATTCTCTCTCAACAAAAAGCTAATCGAGAAAAAAAGAAAATGGAACATAACGTAAATGGCAACTGACTTATCAAAAATCATTCAAGATGGAATTAGCACTACACTCGTAGGTTTATTAGGGAAAGACTCTACTTTTAAGGAAACTACTAAAGTTGATATAAGAGATCTTAGTAATAATGAGTTTTTACAGGTCAATTCAGAATTTGCTTTTGACAAACTCACAACTCTCTTTGAATTCTTTATCCCAGCTCCTAGTGCCTCTGTTATTTTCAACACAATGATGAGTGCTGATGATTATGATATCGCGACCACAATTGATGATGATACATCTGATGCAATGTCTGAATTTGTCTCTAATCTATCAGGGGGACTTGTAACTACCTTCAATGCTGAAAATATCGATGACCTTGGAAATGTCAAATTCAATATTCAACATAAAGAGATAGTTCAAGGTAGCGAGATACAAAATATTGATACTTTTTTTAGATTCTCAATTGATATTGAAGAAAAGAATGTTCTTGTATTTATCCGATTTCAAGAGGAGTTCTTACCCTTCATTCCAAACATTGCAGAAAGTGAAGTGACATTTTATCCTGCAGAAGTTGACGAAGAAGATGATGAATCAGAAGAGCCAGAAGAAGCGACTAACCTTGAAACTAAAGAGACTAGTACTGAGACAAAAGAAGAAGAAAAAGAGGAACTAAAGAGTTCTGAGGAAGATAATGAATCTGACACTCAAGAGGAAGAGGAAAAAACTTCAAAACTCAAAAAACTTCTTACAAAAAGAAATAAGATCATCTTAGGAGTAGTAGGTGGGCTTATTGTAATTTTACTTGCTTTATCAATCTTTAGCGGTTCAGAAGAAGAGGAAATGGTTGAAGAAGAAGTAGTGAAACAAGAACAACCAAAAGAAGAGAAAGAACCACAAAAAATAGAGACACAAAGCTATAAGACACTTAAGAAAATAGACTTTGATGTAAATGACATTCATGTTGAGAGACTCAATAAAAGGCTCAGCACTCTCACTAAATACCATGTTCTTAGTGAAGAAGAGATCAGACAAGAAGAGAGAGAAGAAAGAGCACGTTTAGAAAAACTTCAACGAGAAAAAGAGCTTCTTGAGTTTGCGAAACAAAACAAAGAAGAACCTGTGATTATTCAAGAGGAAATGTCAAAAGAGACTGAACCTGAACAAAAAGTAGAAACTCCAGTTCAATCTCAAGATATAACTCAAATACCTCAAGAAACAGTAAAACAAACAGTACAAATGATAGATAACGAATCAAAGCAAGAGGAAATAAAAAAAGAGAGTAGTAGCTATTATATCTCAAGCAATGATATCAAATATAATCTTTATAAAAATCTTGTTTTGCAAGGTGAGTTTACTACTGCAAGAATCTCTATATGTAATGATAAAGATGGTAGAACCTCTATTTTTATAGGGCCATTTCAATCAGATGTACAACAAATGAAAATGAAGACCTTGATTCAAAAAGAGAATGCAAATATCACTATAGATCTACTAAATATTACAAAAGAAGAGTTTGATCAAAAATGTAACTTTTGATCGCTACTTCTTTTTTATATATCCTAATTCCAATAATTTATTATAAATCTTCCCAGCCATAGGTCCAGCAGCACTTCCACCATGTCCTCCATGTTCAACCAAGATGGTTACGACATATTGAGGATCCTCATAAGGAGCATATGTTGTAAGCCAAGCTTGTGACCTTTGAAAATACTCTAGCTCATGTTCTTTCATTCTTTTTTTCTCAGATTGAGGAATACTTACAACCTGTGCGGTTCCTGTTTTAGCAGCTACTGTTACTTTTGAACGTATATGACGTACCGCTGTTCCAAAAGGTTTATTTGCAACATGATACATCCCTCTTTGAATAAGTTTGATATCTCTTTTTGAAATATTTGTATCTACACTTTCTATCAAAGAATCATCTTTTAAAAGATGTGGCCGTTGTAAAGTATTTGTTGCCATTGCACCTGTATATCTTGCTATTTGCATAGGGGTGACATTAATAAAACCTTGTCCAATAGAAGCAACCAATGTCTCACCTACATACCAAGGAAGATTCTGCTTTTTCTTTTTCCATAGTTTATTTGGATTGATTCCAATAAACTCCATTGGAAGATCTATCCCTGTTTTATGCCCTATTCCAAATCTATCTAAGGTTTGATGTATCTTATTGATACCAACTTTTAAACTCCCTTTATAAAAGAAATCATCACAACTCTCACTTAGAGCTTTTATAAATCCTGTTCTGCCGTGTCCGGTATCTTTCCAACATCGAAAATTTCTCTCTCCTAGCTGCATAGAACCATCACAATAAGTTGTATAACTTGGAGAGATATTATTCTCTAAAAAAGAGATCGCCACACCCATCTTCATAACAGATCCTGGAGGATAAAGACCATTTACAAGTTTGTTAGTAAATGGATGATTAAAATCCTCTTGAATCTTTTTCCAATCTTCATGAGATATACCATTTACAAATAAATTGTTATCAAACTCTGGAAAACTTCCAGCTGCTAAAAGTTCGCCATTTTTGATATCCATAACTATAGCAGCTCCTGCTTGCCCTTCAAAAAGCTCATGAATAAGTTTTTGCACCTCGATATCAAGAGTTAACTGAATATCTTGTTTTTTAGACTTAACTTCATCTAATACTTTAAGCTTTTTATATAAAGAGTTTACTTGAACATCCTGATACCCTAAAGTTCCTCTTAATATATTGTTATAGTACTTTTCAACACCTGTTCTACCACTTTGGTCGTAATGCTTATTTGTCTCATCACTATCTATATCTTTTTGTGTCGTTCGTCCAACATAACCTAAAACATGTGCTGCAACATCATCATACAAATATCGTCTAATAGTAGCTGACTCTATCTCTACATCTTCATTTGAATTGAAGATAGTGTAATACTTAAAAAAATCATCATAAGGAATATAATCAACTATTCTTACTAATTTATGACGATAAGGGGAATCTAACTGTTTGTATTTTTTAATAAGCTTTTCTTTTTTAAGATGAGGAAAATACTTTTCAACCAAAGAAGCCACCTCTTCTACTACTTTTGCTTTTTTCTCACCTCTTAAATGTGGCTTTAAATTGATACTGAATCCAACCTCATTTACAGCAAGATATTTTCCATTTCTATCTAATATTGCACCACGAGACGGTGTTGTATAGAATCTTTTAATATAGTTCTTTTTAGATAGCTCTTCATAATAATCATTGGATGGAATACTAAGATAAT
>Ga0193951_1000471_pt1 | contig 18304 bp, 34 predicted proteins | sample BB_2_MG_FD_140370 | JGI IMG/M metagenome (GOLD analysis project Ga0193951, IMG submission 140370) | Microbial mat bacterial communities from the Broadkill River, Lewes, Delaware, United States - BB_2_MG | ecosystem: Environmental > Aquatic > Freshwater > River > Microbial mats | place: USA... | reverse complement strand
TCATCACTTAAACCTCCGTCTCTTCATATTCCTATAAGTTGCATCTACTTTCATTGCCTTGCAATCTGCAATAGCTTTACGTTTTAACTCTTTCTTATGCTCTATTGCTTCCATTATTCCTTTTACTGCTGATTCTTTATTCGTCATGTAGTTTTACCTCACATACTTTTAAAGCTGTTACAGCGTGTCTATAATCTTTTTCCATTTCATTATAAGCCAGTGTGTATTCATCAAGTCTTTTAATAACTCGGTCGTTCTGTTCTTCTAATTGTGATACTTGTAACTCTAAACTTTTAATAGTTTTCGCTTGATCCTTGTTATTTAAGTACATCATAAAAGTTAAAAATACCATTGCTACTATAGTTATGCCTATTGCTGTTGATAATGTAAAAGTCATTACTTCTCCACCTCTCTTAGTATAATAGTCTTAACACCTTTAACTGTTTTTACCTCTACATCAAATTCAGTTTCTAATGGTATTCTAAATATATCTAATACCGACTTAGGAAGAGTGGCACAAAATCCACCACCTCTTGTTCTAATAATGCTTTTTAAATCTTTCATAATTCCTCCTTTGGCGGTAGGTCGCCACCCTTATATTTTAAGCCTCTTCGTTCCAACACTTTTTACAAATTGCTTGCGCTTCTTCTTCTGTTGTTGCTTGATCTACTTCACACAAACAACTAAAAACATTAAAATGTCCTTCTACGAAATCACCAGCACAATGATCTTTTACTAATTCTTCTTTACCTATTTCTCTAGCTTCTTCACTTTGGCTCATAACGTAATTTAATTTAGTCATCCTTAAAATCCCCTTTCAATTTTGTGTATCTATTAACTAACTTAATAGTATACTAATTAATTTATCTCGTCAAGCATTTTAGCAAAATAAAAAGAGACTATTTCTAGTCCCTCTCTAACCGCCTGTTATTTCAATCCTTAGATAGTTTAGTATACTTTGGTATACGGACATTACATCTCTAAGTGAACGTATATTTTCACGTTTATTATCATACAATACATCTAATGCATCAAATTCTAATTTCAGCTGCGCTACTTCTTCATCACCTTTAACTAAATCAGTAATAATAGTTACTGGTACTTTAGCATCTCTTAGTATAACTATCTTTTGTGCCCTCAACACTCTATATTTACGTTCTGCTTCGCTTTTCTTATTACCTAGCTTAACTATTTCACCGTTTAAAGTTCCTAGCTTGTGCCTAAAGGTTTGAAGTTCTTTCATTATGCTTTGGGGATCAAGTTCTACGTTATCCATTTAATCACACTCCTCTATAAATATTTCTATTCTAGGATTGTCTTTATCGTGAAAAAACCTATCTGTAAACTCTGGATAAATGTTCTTCCACCCATCATTAGGTATAACTTCACATTTAACTAATGCATCAAGTATGTATTTCTTAGCACTAGCTATATTATCGAAGTCCCTTCTTTTGTTTCCTTCGTACCAATCAATAGATATCTTTATACGCTCAAATTTTACGTTACACTGGGTTTTAATGTAGTTGGTGATAATTGACTCATTGTCACGCTTTAATTTTGCTCCTGCGTACTTATTTCGACGATTAGCGTTAATTAATTCATTTAATCCGTCTAATCTTCCATCAATTATTATTTTAACCATTATATTTAACCAATGGACAATCTCCAGGCTTTACTCTTACACATTCATTGTTTAATACCTTGTTACCTAATAGCTTACATCTGTAATCATAACTATCGCTATCTAAAGCAATACACGTTGTGCATGTTTTAACTTCTTTTGTATCTATAATGTATTTCATTTAATCCTCCTTACTTGACATTAAAATGCCATACCCTGCGATATCTTCCCAACTATCTTCTTTGTGGCCTGCTGCTACTCTTTTTATTTTGTCGTAAATCCTAATTAATACGCCTATGTCGTTGTATCTTTCTACTGGTATTCCGTCTGGATATAATAATTTTAGAAACTCACCAGTATTATTAATAGCATCGCCGTACTGTTTGTTTTTTTCTTCTACTACTTTGCCTATTTCATTAGCTTTGTTTTGGTATTTCATTTACTTACCTTCTTTCTGTTGTTGTTTGTATTCTTTTTCTAACTTCCGTTCTTCTTTATAGGCTGCTAGTCTGCAACTTTTACAACAATATAATTGAAATCTACCTTTGTAAGTTGGTGTATATTGTCTATAGCAGTGATTGCACGTAGAATTTGAAGATGAACCAAACATCCTTACACCTCTTTCTGTTGTGATTCGTACCAGTCTAATAATGGCATGTAACCGTTTCCATGCCCTTTGGCAATTACCCAGTCTTTTCCTCTTAAAGAATAGTCTTTTCCGCTTTTAGCAGCCAGCTCAATAGCATCTAATAGTTTCTTAGATTGTTCTAGTTCTTTAACTTTGTCGTCTTCAACCGATAAATCTTTAATTTGGTAAGAATAGTTTTCTAAACCCTCTTGTTCTAAAAAGTCTTTAACATCTTTATTTAAAAATCCAAACTCCATAAGACTTTCAGTATCATTTATATTTACATCTAATCCAATTACAATATATTTCATCCCTACCACCCCCACATAATAACTTTAGCTGATCCAATTAATAAAACTGGAAGTAATATAAATATAATCATTAAGTCTGTTGGTGTGTATATGTTAAATAGTAAATTAATCATTATATGCCTCCTCTCTAATTTCCAATATATTCATATGATCGTCACTATAAAACAATTCTTGTAACGCAGCTAATACAACTCGAATATCTTCATCTTCATCTATTTCTGCCGTTATAATAACTCATTTCTTTACTCATTAGATACCGCCTTTCTTATATACATCCTCATATAATTTATAAATTCTTTGCACTTTTTTTGTGTTGCTTTATTCTTTACACTCTTTTATTATTTCCTTATCTATCAAACATTTTTTACATTCATAATTTTCACAACAAGGATAATTTAAATCTTGAAAACACAAAGTTTGATTTTTAACATCAAAATCATTATAAATTTCACCGACTTTTGCTTTTGTAATTGGGTTTGCTTCTATATCAAAACATTCTTTAATAACAATATATTTCATAAAAATTACTCCTCGGACATTACCATCCCAGTCACCATGCATGCGCCTATAAAACTTCCTAACATGCCAACTTTTAAGTTTAAAAAACAAATAGTTAAGTATATTATATTAATAATTACCCCTACACCTTGTATAATTTTTATTTTACTCATTGTATAGTCCCTCCTAACATCTAACAGCTAATAACTCACTTTGTTTGCTTAACAATCTTACAGTTTCGTGTATTTCTTCTTGTGTAACATCTTCTCTAAACCCAGAGTCTATAATTATATCTGACATCGTGCTGAATTTAATTACAAACTTTACACTTTTAATAGGCAATTGATCGCCATTCCAGTTTGTATACATTACTTTACCTTAACCCTTTCTAACTATTTAAACACGCACCAATAAATTCTAAAGCTAACCATAGCCATATCCAACCCCAGCTAAATGTAAATGCACCTGCTCCGCATAATAATAAATATGCTACAACTATAATAATCATCTTATACACCCTTTCTATATATCTACCTCTTAGCCATTAATCTATCATAATGTGCCTTCCCATCTCCATCCCTGGTGCTAAACTTTAGCAATGAGTTGTAATAGTTCATTACGTTAAGGCCTGTTAGTCCGTCTCTTTGTTTAGCTAATATAACTTCTATTGGTCTATATTCTGTGTTTATAGCTAAGTCTCTTTCTGCTTCACTACAAGTATTTCTTTCTACATGACCTTGATATTCTTTGTCGTTAGGTTTATGTAAAAATATTACGTTAGCTGAATCTTGCCAAAGTGCTGATGATTCTCTTAAGTCTCTTTCTCCACTAGGCCTACTATCTCCCGATTTATCATTTAATTGTGATAATTGAACCACTGGTATATTAAACTTATGACTTAGTGATCTTAAATCCCTAGACACACTAGCTACTTCTCTTTCTCTACTTTGTTTGTCTCTACCTTCTACAAGTTGAGTGTAATCAACATATAAAACATCTAAGCTATTTTCTTTAGTCATTCTAAATATACTCGATACTGTTCCGCTATTAGAATCTATTTTCATATTGTAACCGCCTAGATGCCTAGCAGCATTTTTTAACATTTCATATGCATCTTTAGTAAACTGCTTAGTTCTTAACTTGGTGTTTTCTATTCCAGTTAAACTAATAAGCATTCTATTGAATAACTGTCTATCCTTCATTTCTCTTGTGACAAATCCAGTTCTTAATCCTAACTTAGCTTGCCTAGTTGCTATCTGCAATGTAAATGCAGTTTTACCAACTCCCGACTTAGCACCAATTGTAGTTAATTCATTCGGTTGCAAACAAACCATTAAGTTGTCTATTACACTTATGCCTGTTTTGTACCTTTCTATCGATTTAATATCTACTGGCACATCTAAATCAGTTATAAACTCTTTAGCAACTTTGTCAATTGATGTAGCTGAACCATCTCCACTTTTTAATAATTCGTCTGTAGTCATACCAAAATCTATTAGTAATCCTTCTAAATCTTCCGTCTTTTCGATTTTATTAGTTAGGTCGTTGATTTCATCAATGATAAATCTTTTGTTGTACTGTGCTTTAATTTTAGATGAATAATAATGGTTATGACTATATGCTAAACCTTGGTCGCTTAAATCAGATAAAGTTGTGTAGTCAAATTCATTACACATTGTAACAATATCTATAGGTTCATCATTAAAGTATTTAGTTTTCATAACCTTAACTATTCTTTGATTAAATTCAGAATAAAAGTGTTTAGATTCTAATTCATCAAGATATTTAGTTTCACCGCACAATATAGATCCTATTACTAAGTTTTCGTATTTAATTGCTTCTAAATTATCCAACGTAAGTAAAACCTCCCATATCGTCTCCACCTTCTTTTTTAAAATCAACATTTTTTAATTCATAAACAGTCTGCCAACTATGTTCAATTGATTGCTCAAGTATTTGGATTTTAACTGATTCAATATCACTCATTTTATCAACTTTGTTAATTATAGTTGTTAATGCTCTTTTAGTTAATGGTTTCTTAATTGAGTTTCTCATAATAACAAAGTCTTTATACGCAGTCTTTAATTCATTTGAAAATTCATTAAGTAAACCCCATTGTTCTTTCTTACTCTTATCTAGTTCTTCTTCTATTGCGTTATCTTGCGTTACTGTCACGTTATCCGTAACGTTACATTCAATCAAAAGCTTCTTATCTCTATGTTTTTGTTGTCTTATTCTATTCTGTTCTCTTATTTTATCAAGTCCTTCTACGTTTTGGTGCTTATCCCAGTTTGAAATAGTTATAACTTCATTGTCCTCTATTTCTATCATCCCAAATTCATTAAAAGTAGTTAACGCCAACTTAATTGAATTTACCTCTCTATTGAATATTGCTGATAACATTTCTGGTGTATACGCTATTTTGCTATTCATAAAAAGCATTCCGTTTTGATTAACTTTTCCTGCTAACGCTAATAGCTTAAACCAAATTACTAATATTTCATCTCTTGCTGGATAAGTATCTATTATTTTAATCTTTTCGTCATCGAATATGTTAGTTGTTATCTTTATCCATTTAACTTCTGCCATAACTTACCCCTTCATCCATTTTTCTACTTCTTCAAGCTTAAATCTTATAGATCCAGTTGGTAGCTTATGAAAAGGCATACCTTGTTCTCTATATCTGTCAATAGTTCTTTCTGACACTTGCATATACTCTGCTAATTGCTTTCTAGTTAACATTTTGTCACCTCCTGTAATTATAATACTACGTATGTCTACTTGTGTCAACACCTTTTAACATGCAAATTCTTGCAGTCTACCGCAAAATATTTTGCATTAAAAAAGCCACCTGTTAAAGTGGCTGTAATTGTTGGTATTGCTAGAAAGGGATTGAATCATCAGAGTCTATATCTTCAAACTCTTGACTATACCCGTTATCATTTGATCCTTTTTTATCTAAAAACTCAAACCTATCAATTTTAATGTACTCGTATTTGTTCCAATTTCCATCATCACCCTTCCAAGTGTCAATTTGTGCTGAACCTTCAACTAATATAGTAGAACCTTTTTTAAGATATTGCGCCATAGTTTCAGCTTGTTTACCAAACGCTTTTAAATTCCACCAGTCTGTATCTTGGTAACCTTCTTTAACAAACATTCTTTTTACTGCTAATTGTCCAGTCCCTATCATAGAACCACCAGTTGTGGCTTTTAATTCAAAATCTTTACCTAGATTTCCAGTAAGTATAATTTTATTCATATCTATTTATCCCCCTTAATACGTTCTTTTAAAATGTAATTTAGTAATTCTAGTGCAGCTCTTAATAAACTTAACCCTAATACAACCGCAACAACTTCTTTAGGTAAATCACCTTCTACATATAAATATACAATTACCGACATTAATGCAAATTTTGTTATCCAAAGTTCTAATAAATTGTTATTAATTATTTTTTTAATCATTTATCTCTCCTTCGTAATATCTATTGTCTATAAAATCACTAGTTCTATCAATTTTAAAATTAATACCATTCTTAAACATTGGCATTAAATATTGTATAGCTTTCTTCTCTCCTATTACCATAATAGTATAACTCATTACTAGTCTATATAATACTACCATTTGATCTACTGCTTCGAATATAACTTGTTCTAAATTTTCTTTTGTTTGTTCTTGTTCAAACTTAATTACAGCGTTATCAAATTCTTGTCGCTCTTTAATTAGTCTGTCTTTGCCATCTTCAGCACCAAAGTTTTTCGCTATCTTTTTAATTAATAGCCATTGTTCATTATTCATTTACTCCTCCTTATACTCTACATCAAACCCATTCTTTAAAGCAAACTCACCCTTTGGTGTTAGTACCCATATCTGTTTGTTGAACCCTCTATCTATGAAATCGTTCTTGTAAAGTGTTTGTTTATCATAACTTATTTCTTGCCATGTTATATCAAATTTATTAGCTACATACTGATTAGAGTAAATGCCTTCAGATACAGCTTTTAATACCGCTAATTTTCTTTTTTGTGTATGTTTGAACATTCTTAACCACCCTTTCAGACGGATTTTACACCGTCTTATTTTTGTTCATATTCTGCACCATATTGAATATCTTGTAACTCTACTATCTTTTTTTGTAATCCAGTCATTAAAGTTGAATACTGTTGCACTGTTAATTCTTCAATTTTAGTTACTTTGCAATGTTTTAATAACGCTGTTTTATCAGATCCCGCTTCTTTAATTTTAGCTTCTAAAGTTGTGATTTTATCTTTCGATAATCCTTTTGGCTGCTCTTTTGGTTTCGGTTTAATTTTATTTGAATCGTACTTGTGCCTTTGTTTATCACTTTGGTCCACTACAACTAATTTTTCAATATGACCATCAACGGTAACTATTTCACCTACTTTAAATTTAACATTATATTTTAACGCTGGCTTACCTTTGGTGTTCATTTTCCATTCATCAGCAGTTAACCAAACGTCAATTCCTTTCGCACCATCTGAATAAAGTTCTCTACCTGGACCCCAATTAACATTGGACCGTTTAAAAGAGTCGGACGATTCGCCTTTTGATGCTTCTGCAAAACTTTCGGTCCCTGCATCCCATTTCCACACCCACTGTTTTTTATCATCACACCATATTCCAACGCCTCCATACAATACACCTTTTACTTCTTTGTGGTCTCTTTGCCAATTCATAGGACCATAAGTTTCATCAAGTATATTCATATCAACTCTAGCATCTTTATAAAGTAATAGTTGGCATTTAGTCTTACCACTTCCAAAGTCGTTTATACTATGGACCCTAACTTCTATTTCTTCAGCTTTTAATGCTCTCACTTGTTTCAATTCAATCCCTCCAATAACAATAACGCTTGCCTGTGAAACTCTATTTCTTTTCTACACCTACTTAATTTGTAAATTCTTTTTATTCTTAACTACAGCACCTTCGACGTGGTTATCTTTCATAAATTTCTTTAATTCAACTCTATCAACTACCTTAGTTTCTGGAACAATTTTAATAAATTGTACTGGAATTAAACTTTCATCAGTAATAGTTAATGAAGATGACTTTCTGTAGCTGATTTTGAATAGCCCTGCTGATAACTTATCTTTGTCGATAATTTGCATGCTAGTGTCAATATAACGCTTTAAAGAATCATTTTTAGATGTTAACGATGCTTTCATTTGATTAAGTCTTGACACTTCATTTTTAATAGCTTCAATAGTTCCTTCGTTATCTTTGATCACCTTAACAACATTTTCAACTTTATCTTCAATTGATCCTTCTACGTTATCTAATAACGATTGTTGTTCTTCTTCTGTTAAGTCTAATTCTTTAATTTGGTTATAGCTTTCAGTTAATTCATATAATTTCACAATAAGCCTCCTAGCTTCTATAATCACTTTCTTGACATTGTTCCCACTCTTCATACTCTTTTATTACTTGTTCGCCTAATTGATCGTATTCAATATTCAATTTCATTCACCTCATATCCGAAGTGTTCCATTATAGTTTTCATGTTTTCTAAATGCACACTATATCTATTTGTAACTTTTCCATTTTCACTTTCTACAAATTGTACATGATTATAACTTAATTCTTCTTTAATTTCAGTTTTCATACCCTTGCGTTCAAATATAGTTATCATAACACCCTCCTTAATCTACATAACTTTTATTACAACAACTACATCTAGTTATTGCTTGTGTGCTACACTTTTCCATTGGGTAATTCTTTAATATATCTTCGTGGCAGTTAGTACATATACCGTCTTTAGGTATCCACATGTTCTTATCTGCTTCTACACAGTGTTGGTATTGGGTTTCTAGTTTAGTGTATTTAGTCATATTCTCTTACCACTTCATTTACAGAATAATCTTTACCTTCGTTTATGTTTTGTGCTTGTGCTAGAATTTTTGCTTCTTCTGATGTAAAAGCCCAAATGTTTATTACATCTCCAGTACACATTGTAATTCTATATAATGTTTTAATCATCATTAACCCTCCTCGTAATGTTCTAAAATACTCTTTTTTCTAACTGTTCTACATAACCAAACACGCAATCTCTAACTTGTTGTATCTTATCATCGACAGTAATTTTAAATAAAGTATTGGGTTCTGATTGTTCACCAGTTGCAGAAATAAAACTTTCTTCCCAATTTTTAGTATCTAAGTTATCGAACAACACTTCCACCATTTCTTCAAATTCTTCTTTTGTATATTTCATAATTCACCTTTACCCTTCGTAATGTTCTAATAGATAATTAATCTAAAATCTTGGGTCTTCAAATTGCATCCCATCCGCCCAAGTTCCATCAAAATCATACCCGCCACCGTAATAATTTGAACTACGACCGCTTTTTTTAGCTTTCTTTTCACTTTCTTCTTTGTGGTCAGATATAAATTTTAAAGCATCTTCGAAAGTTTCTCCGTAATATTTTATGTTTAAAGTGGACTCTATACCTAACATACATTTATACATTGCCATGGTAACCATTGTTTCTTTTCCAGTTTGCTTATTAAAAATAGGACAATTTGCTTTTGCCATCGTTATTCCCCTTTCTTAATCACCGTGAACAACACTTCGTTATTCTGTAATACCTCTATTTTTTCGTTCTTTTTTAAACTCTCAATTGTCTTTTTCATATTCTGTCTAAATTTAGTAATACCAATCGTTTTCACTTGCTCACCACCTTTGTTATATGTACATAATATCATACATAATAATGTACGTCAATACTTATTTTAAATTATTTATTACTTCCTTATATAGAGTTTTAGGCAATAAAAAAACCAAATCTAATTAAAGAAATGGTTTTTGTGTATTCGGTTGGTAGTCTCACCGTACTTGTGGGAGTCGAACCTACTCCTTTGACATTGGGACAAAGTAAGTGTAACCGCTACTATTTTGTATTGAAACAAACTTTTCAACCCAACTGTTTAATTAGCGACAGCCTTTTAGCTTTACATCCGAGTTTAACTGCCGAACGGAAGTCTCTGGTGCTGATATTAGGATTCGAACCTAAGACTTCCAGTTCCCAAAACTGGTCGCATACCGCTTGCGTATATCAACAGAATGTACCGAACATACATTTGCTATATGCTCGGATTTATGATAAACTATAGGTAACAAGTGAATTAAGTCTCAATACCGCTACCAACGGTTTGAGCAGTTAAACGATGACGTATATCGAATAAAAGTAACTCAATTGCTATATCTCTATTATATAGTATAAGTGAAAACATTTCAAGCCTTGCGTGTAATCGTGAGGCTTTTTATTTGGTCGTGAGAGTTAATCACGTTAATATAACACATACTCTAACTAAGTATGATTAGTCCGTCAGAAGGACTTTGTTTCTCTTCGATATTCCCGTCCTGTTAGCTTGCTAGGATAGAACAACGATTAACTGTAGTGGTTTAGGTGGTAATGGCAGACCGTAGCACCTTTGAGTTGTAAAGCGAATGATCAGTTAACGCTGAAACATTTTTTCTATTCCTTTTATAAGGGATAGTCAGCTCATTTCCTAGTTTCACTAAAACATTATTAAGTGCATATGGCCACAGAAAAATTAACCATTGCAATATATACTAATAAGTGATATCATGTATATAGGAGGTGAAGTGATGAAAGTATCTGAAAGGTTTGGAAATAGATTAAAAGCTGCTAGGATTCAAAAAGGATTAACTCAAAAAGAATTGGCCGAAAAATGTGAATTAGCATTAAACACTATTAGAAATTTAGAACAGAATAATAATGAGGCACCAAATGGAAATACAGTTGTAAAATTATCTAATGTATTAGAGGTAACTACTGATTATTTATTAAAAGGTGTATTGTAATTTATGGGGTAGAGCATTATAGGAGGTAATAGTATGAAACAACATATAACCAATGAACAATTAAAAGAGTTAAATAAACAAAGTAAAAGAAAATTAGAAGATGGAGTAATTGGCGGTGCTTTGGCATGGGGTTCTCAATTATCAATAGGTAAGATGATAGAAATATTAGAAAATGAATATGATTTAGTTATAACTCATGGTAGTTTATGGTGGGTTGGAGATATTAAAAAAACATGGAGTGTTAACGAAGAAAATTTAGTAGATGCCTTATGGGAAGCTGTAAAAGAAGTTATTTAATAGGTGTATGATAAAGAAGAGGAGTGGTTAGGAATGAAAGGGATGATTAATGGTATGCCTGTTATGGTTTCTGAATATGTGCCAAAAGAATATAAGGAAACTAAAATAACGTATCATAAACAAACTAATTTAACTGCAAAAGTGAAACGATGGAATTACAAGATTAAGCATTATATTAAAAGAGAAGTAAAAGGTCATTCGATGTTTGTTATGGGTAATCAAATAATTATGAACCAATATACGTTTGATAAATTGGTGTTGAGTGGTGAATTGATTAAATTATAACCGCAAAACATTTTGCATTGTATTATATTATAACAGTGATACAATAAGTATATAAGCTAATTAAGGTTAGCAGTTGTTTATTATGTGTTCTCTTCAATACAGTAACACATAAACATAAGAATAAAATTCATTCGATTAAAGGGCTTCGGCTCTTTTTTTCGTTACATAAGAAAACCCCGCATAAGCGAGGTAATCTAAAGTGGTTAAGGGTGTATGTTTAGTATAGCATTATTTTTTAATTACCGATACCCCTTTAAACATTCCTAGTGCTACTAATAGTATTTTATCAATTACAGTTGCATTGTTAGTCATAAACGACCAAATCAAAATAGCAACCACTACTAAGAAAAATGCTATGTCAAAGAAATTATCTTCAATCCATTTTTTATCCATTGTACCCTCCTAATCTTGCTACTACAATAGCCAATTCTTCACGTGTAACCGTCTTTGTAGGTTTAAAGCTACCATCTGCATACCCTGTCATTAAACCAGCTTCTAAGCAATATTCAATGTGAGGTGTTGCCCATCTACCAATATAATCACAACCGCTAGTTGCTTCTACTAATTGCTCAAATGGAAAGTTAAGTCCTGGACAAGTCTTGTTAGCGTAATCACTATGCTTCTTTAAAGGTAAATCTCCGTGTCTACTACGAATATCTGCGATCAGTTCAACTAATTCAGCGTATAAGTCACTAGGTACGTTGTCTTTATCGTAATTACCAACTACACAAATACCAATAGATTTATCATTCATACCTTTAGTATGTGCTCCGCTGATACTTTCTGAACGTCCTTTAATTACCGCAGCTTTACCATTTACCTTTTCTATAATCCAATTGTAACCAATATCACGCCATCCTAATGTATTTTTATGATAATTCTTAATAGCGTTAAAGTCTTTTGCTGTACCATCCTTAGTAGCTGAATGATGTATAATAATTACTTCTGGTTTATTCATTATTTCCACCTTTCTAATAATACTTTGATTGTTTCCTCTCCAATACCGTTTATATACTCCAAATCTTCCACAGATGCGTTTTTATTAGCATCGCAGTAGTAAATTATGTCTTGTGCTGTAACGTGTCCTATATACGGTATATCGGTTAATTGTTCATATGTAGCTGTAGTTATACTGGGTTTGTATGTTAAAGATAAAGTTAATGCTATGCACAATATCATAACAAACGTTGCCCATAAAATCTTATTTTTCATTTTTACCACCACCCATCACTAACAGGCGATCAATTTTGTTTTCTACTCTTATTAAATATTGTTCTACTTTGTTTAATTCTTCTTTGGTAGCAGACTCTTTTTCGAGCCTGCTTACCCTAACATCTAAATTACTATAAACTATTTTTATAAGAGCGCCTATAAAACCAATCACAATTACAGAAGGAACGGCAATTTGTACTACTCCGTCCATTTTGCACCTCCTGTTTTATTTCTCTTATGCTTTAAATACAAGTACATAGCACTAATAACCACTATTGAAATTGCAAAGCAAATAACTTCAGAATATAACCATATTTTCATCATTTTATCAACCCCTTAGATTTTAAGTAATCAAACTTAGCCTTTTTATATCCTTCGTCGTTGATGTCCTTAATCCTATCACCTTTTTGTTCTGCTGTTAATCTATTGTAACTATTCTTATCAAGTAGTTTGTCTATTTCTTTTTTAGTGTATTCGCCCATTACTTTTTGAAATTCTGATTGTTCAGCAGTTGTTAAGTCGTAGTTAGTTTTTTCGTAAGTTAAACTACCCACTTTATTTCTAGGAAGGAAATCACTTCCAATTTCATTATACACCTTTACAATTTCTTGGGCAACTCTATCATCACTAGCACGTCCTACAAATCCAGGTGATAAAAATTGTTGCAATGCGTTAGTTGCGCCTGTACCATACGTTAACTCTTCACCTAAAAGGCCTCTTTTTGCTGGTAAATCTTTGCTTGTAGGTAATAAAGGTAAAATAGAAGGTGTCTTAGCTTGTAATGATGTTTTAAACTCTGGAAGTATACCACTATAGTCTCTTTGTCTTTTAACTGGGTCTGTAGTTCTAGCAACTTGGCCTAAAACAGTAGGTACTGCTTGGCCTATATAATCAAGTGGTAAACCTAATGCTTTTTCTGTAGTTGATCCATAATTACCACCAAATAAATCTTTTATACCTCTTAACATAGATGCGTTAACTAAAGAATCACCACCGGCAATCATAGCTTCAAATCCTGCATCTAATAAGTCTGGGTTTTCTTTTTCTAGTGCTTCAGCAAATGCAACACCCATAAATAATGGCATTGATGCTGGTTGGGCCCAATCTATAGTATAAGAACCGTTAGGCATTTTAATGCTATTAGGCAATTCTCCTGCAAGTTGCAAGGCCTGTTCTTCTTTACCTTTACGTTTATAATCACCTCTGGCCATGCCATTTTTAGATAAGTAATAACCTAACATAGCTAATCCTGTACCAGTTAAACCTTTTGACATTGTTTCTACAAATACCTCTGGCTCTGCTTTATTAACTAGTTGTGTTACGGCCTTTCCTAATCCTGCTGGTGAGTAATCAATACCAGTCTTTAAAATGTTAGCAGGTGTTTTACTAAAAGGTACAGCAGCTTCTAAAATTAATCCATATCTACTACTTTTACCCTTAGATATCATATCAGCTAATGCGTTAGTTTCTCTAAAAGTTGCTTCTTGCGCACGTCTCAAAGCATAATCTACCGCTTCTTGAGTAGGTTCTTTTATTCCTCTAGCTTGCATAAAACCAGCTAAATCATTAACAAAATGTCTTTTAAGAAAGAAAATATCTTCACCTTCAAGAGTTTTCTTAGAAATGTCGTTAAGCGATTCTAATATTTCATTATCAAATATACGTTTATCAGCAAATGGTGATTGAACACCAAATACTTCCCACCTAGAACCTTCCGATAAATCTTTTGCGTTCTTTTCCCAGTAATCAGATGCAATGTTTTTAACATCTTTATTTACACTTAATGATTTAGTACGTTTTTCTAACGGAACAAGTAATTTTTCACCGCCTACAGCTACAGTATCAGCAAGTTTTTTAATACCGGCCATTATAGAGTTACCTACAATATTTCTAACATGAGTCTTTGGATTACCTAACATTGACATTCTACGGAAAGAATCAAACTTTTCTCTATTAGTAGTAGGTATCTTTTGAGCGATACTTTCAAATAATTCTTGGAAAACTGCTTCTTTTTCTGCATCTGTTGTGTCTGCTGTAAATTTACCAATCTTTTTAAGTTCTTCATCAGTTAGATTAATATCGTTCCACTTCTTACCGTAACGTTTTGCACCAGATGTATTAAGTCTATCTATTTCTTTTTCAACAAACTTTAAAACTGTAGAAGGATCATTTGATTCTCTTAAAATTCTTGCAGCTTGTGAAAATTGTCCAGCTGTAGTTAATGTTTCGGCTGTTTCCGATATAACACGTCTAGCAGTTGCTATATCTCCACGTCTTGCAGCTTCGTTAGCAATTAACCTAGATAAAGGCACGTTATCGGCCCTAAATGTGTTTTTAGTTCTATCAAAGTCCTCTAATGCTTGCTCATACCCTTGTGCAAATCTATTTTGTGCTGAATCTAAAGTTTCTTTGTTACCAAGCGTAGTGTAATTTTCGTTTAAGGCCTCAAAAGATTCTCTTACTTCTTTTTGCATAGCTTCATCAGTACGAACATTTCTACTAAATCCACGTTCTTTTTCTAATCCTTGTGCTTTAGGAAGAGTTGGTTCAGTAGTTTTACTTATAGGTATGTTTAACTCAAAATCTTGTTTAGGCGCTTCAAGTGGTAATGATGTAGATTCTTGTCTAGTTGGTTGTAATTTAGGTGTAGTTTGCTTTGCAGGATCTAATTTAGATTTGTTATATTTCTTAATATCGTCAACTATATTTTTAAACTTATCTGTTTTTTCAAATGCTTTTGCTGCTTCCGAACGTCTACCACCATAATTTAAAGCCATATATCCGTCTGTATCGCCAAACATTTTTTTTACAACTTCGAATGATTGTGGATCGTAAAATTCTAAATCATCTACCCATACATTCGTCTTGGGTTCTTGTCTAACTGGTTGTAAAATATCGTCTAAACGCTTAATAGAGTCTACTGGTTGCACTTCTAAAGTTTTGGCTATATTAGGATCGCTTTTAATTACTGCTTGTAATTGCTCTGGTGCGTTTTGTTTTAAAGCATCAACTATTTCAGGTTTAGTTTCTATTGCTGTTTTTAATGCTTTTTTATCAGAAAGTAAATTTTTAATACCTTCTACAGAGCCACCTATAACTAAGTTAAATGCAACATCAGCAAGGTTACCTAGTGCAAATTGTTTAGCTTGTTCACCTATAGTCATATCCTCTTCTATAGCTTTAATAATTCTTCCTGGTGCCTGTGCTACGTTATCAATCATCAAGTCTGTTATTTGTCCTGATACGAATTGTTGTGATACTGGTAGTTTTTTACCTAACAACGTTGCTGGTACTTTTTCAGCTACTTTTCCACCTACTCCAGATAATTTAGTTGCACCAGTTAAGCCACTAGCCAAACCATAGGACATTAATTGTTTTTCTAGCTCTCCCAAACCTTTACCAATTTGACCATAAGTAATATCAGTTTCCTTTGTAATAGGTTCTAAATACTCAGGTGCTTTCTGTGTACTTGTGGATATTGTGAATGCTTTTGGGGATAACTTAACTTCTTCTTCAAGTTTAGCTTTATCTGGTGATAAAATACCATAAGCCGACTCTCTACCTGCCAAAAGTCCCCTTAACGTAGGAGACTCGACTTTACTTATTCTTTCGATAGCCGTTGTATCTCTAATATCAGTAGGAGAAGTTAAGTTATCCCTCTTGCCAGATTCAGTTGGCTTTATACCAGGATCAAAAAACTTTTTAGTTCTATCCATACCAGTTTCTTTAGGAATAGGTAACGGTTGTTGTTGTCTTTGTTCAAATGTCTTGCCACTTCCATATACAGTTAAATCTGGTGTGTCTAAAGAAGGTTTTTGAGTTATCTCGCTAGTAGTATATACTGGTTTATCCACTTTAGGCACGTTTAATAAATCTCTTAAACTGCCTGTTTTTTTAGTTTTTAAAAGGTCTCTTAAGACTGCCATAACTAATTACCTCCTGGTGTACCACCTATTGTTCCTTCGCTTATTGCTAATTGCTTTAATCTTTCAATATCATTTTCGTTCAATTCATACTCTCTAAAAATTTCTTGTGCTACATCTCCTTGCATATCATCTAGTCTAGTAGATAAATAATCGACAACAGCGTTTTTCTTTTGAGTAATTCCAGGAACGTTAGTAATTAAATTTTCGATGTTTTGCAATTCTTCTTTTATACCACCTTGACCTGGTTGAGTATAAACCGAATCTACACCTAATAAAGTCGCTTCTTGCTGTGTTAATGGTTGACCGTTGTCAAACTTCCACTTTGCTAACGAAATAGCTTGTGCGTTAGATAATCCACCACCAGCACTACCACTAGTAGGTCTAGTTGATGTAGGTGCTCCTATTAATTGCATTTCTTGTGGTGTTAACGGTATACCTTTAGTCCATTTATCCATAGCAAAGTCTCTAGCGTTTTGTTGTGCTGACGTTTGGCCTTGTTCAATACCTTGAATCTTTTCTTGTCTAGCTAAGTTTAAGTATGGAATTAAAGGATCATTAGGATTAATAGCACTTCTTCTATCTATTTCAGCTTGATAGTTACCAGCATATTGACCGATTGTTCTTAGTTGTTCGTCAAAAGTTTGTTCTTCTGCCGTTCTTGCTCGTTCTTCAGCAGCTAAACCCTCTTTATATTGTCTACCTTCTAACAATTCTGCTCTTTGTAACTCTCTATCACGTTCAGCTAGTTGCATATTTAATATGTTTTGTAGTGCTGTAGCTTCAAGTCCTGCTTCTGCTGATGCAATATCACTAGCAAGTCCTGTTTCTACGTCCGCCTCTCTTCTTGCTATGTCTGCTAATGTGCCAGCTTCTTGTTGTCTTAATGCGCCAGTTTGACCTTGTAAAGCTACGTTTTGTGCTATTTCTGATTGTTGTTCGGCTCCTTGTGCTTGTTGACCGCCACCAATACCTTTACTGGCTAAGAAGTCACTAAAACCTTTCGCGCCTAATTCAGATTCAGTCTTAGCACCAGTTCTAGCTTCTCTAAAAGCTGGTGCTACTAGAGATCGTTCTTGTGCTAATGCGCCACGCTTTTGTTCTGCTAATCCTTCTAATGTTGATACTTTTTTTCTTATAGCTGCATCTGTGATATTTCTCATAAACTCTTCTGGGTCAAAAGTTGAGGTAGTTCTACTAGAAGTCCTTCTGTCGTTGTCACCGTCATAACCTTGAGCTCTACGCTCTTGATATTCTGCTCTAACGTCACCTTCTCTACCATCTCGTACAGTAAAGTTAGTCTTTTGTTGTCTAGTTTTCCCATCTTCGTCTGTAACTTCTCTATAACCTATTACATCTTTACTAGTGTCTCTATCTGCTAGTCTAGGTGCTTTAGGTGGCTTTGGTTTAGAAAGTTGTTTTTCGCTAAAAGCCTTTTGTTTTGCTCCTAATTCTCTTTGTTTCTTGTATTTTTCCATAAAATCAACTGCCATTAGTCTACCCCCTTTATATAGGTGAACTTTTCTAACTTATCAATAGTCTTAACAGATACACCGTCTATTTCTTCTAAATCGTCATAATCTGTTAATCCGTTCTCTTTAATATAATTATACACTAATTTAGCTTTATCTTCATTAATGTATTCGTTTAACTGTTCAATATCCATTTGTATGATGTTTAATTTA
>Ga0193951_1000470_pt1 | contig 18332 bp, 18 predicted proteins | sample BB_2_MG_FD_140370 | JGI IMG/M metagenome (GOLD analysis project Ga0193951, IMG submission 140370) | Microbial mat bacterial communities from the Broadkill River, Lewes, Delaware, United States - BB_2_MG | ecosystem: Environmental > Aquatic > Freshwater > River > Microbial mats | place: USA... | reverse complement strand
TTGAAATACGTCTTAAAAAAGAACCCTCATCATGTTGTGACATTACGCAATCCCTTGCCTGTCGTGCCCTGTAGAACAACCATTGCCGTTCAAAGCGGGTGCAAAATAACGGCCTTTTTACGAGACTTCCTAATTGAAAAGGAAGAAATATTCAAAAGGATTTGCATGAGGTGTATTAAAGGCTGGATATGTGGCGGTTGGTGGGGAAAGTTTTTTTGAGGGTGGGCTGACAGAAGGGTTAAAAGACCCTATTTATCCTATTTACTCATCTCATAACCTCGCCTCATACCCTCTGGATTCGGGTTCGAATACCTTTTTGAAATCTTTCGTATTAAACTGCCAACACAATGAAATATGAAACATTTGGGTTTTACCATATCGTGAATAATCATTACGCGGATCATCCCCTTTCTTAAAATCGCTATTCAGAAAATCATCTAAATAGTATTTAAACTTCACATTGAGCCCCTTAGGAAATTGTACACCCGCAAAAACTGAAGGCACAAAACGTTTGGTACGGTCGCTAAACCATTCTGACGTTTTATATTTATCTCCATTCTCCCAATATTTGTACTTATAATGAAAGAGCATTTCATATTCTGCACCACCAAATACGTAAAAGTGATTGCGAAAAGAGCCCAATTTCAAGGCGATTGGTATCCCCAAAGTATATGAGCGATGCTTCTCCTTATCAAGACCCAATGCGTCATCCTCAGTAATAAAACCTATATTACGCACCGCCATACCAGAATACAACCCTATAGCATCAGTTAAGTCGAGGTGCACATATTGTCCCACATGAAAAAACACAGAAAAACGAGGAATAGCAGACACGCCTTGCATTTCTCCACCTCCAATTGGAGTTTGATCTACATCTGCCCATCCAAAAATCATCTCACCACTTGTTACCGAATACACATCGGACTGAGCATTGGTGAATGATACACTTAATATTAGAACAGCAAACACTATTAAATTTCTCATATCAAAGCATTAGAATTTATAAGCTCAAACAAATATACAAATACTTCTCACTTAATGCTTAAGCTCACAAAAAAAGAGGCACCCTTGATAGAATACCTCTTTCTAATACTTTTATGATGCTAAAAGCTATTCTTCTGTAGCTTTTTCTTCACCTTCAACTTCTTCTTCAACAGCATTAGGGTCAAATAGCTCTAGCTCCGTCAAAAGATTATACCATGTAAGCACCTTTTTGATATCTGACACATAAACACGATCTCTATCGTATAAAGGCATTACTTCTTCAAAGTAAGACTTCAACTCGTTACCAGAGCTCTTCGGGCTTATCGCTTGCCCCCCGTTCTCTTTTTCATAGATAGCTTTAAATACATCAAATAACTTTACATCTTCGTCTTCGGTGTATATAGAGATATCTTCAAGGGCACTAATACGTGATGTAGCATAAGCTGGCATTCTCTTTCCATCGATCAAAGACTCGACGATAATTGAATTTTTTGCTTGAGAAACCAACTTAAATAATCCACGTTGCCCTGAAATTGCTAATAATCCTTTCAACATATTATTTCATTTAATATTTTTCACAAAAATAAAACTAAGTCTGCTTTAAGCAAAACAAAAGAGATGATAGATCAATTTATTTTAAACCTCGCTCCTTTTTTATCTGCTCATAAGCCTCGTTCAGCTTTTTTATCTTAATCTCTGCACTTTTCTGGATATCCTCACCCAAATGCGCCACTTTATCAGGATGATATAAGACGACAAGTTTACGGTATGCTTTTTTAATTTGATCATTTGACGCCGACTCATCCAGCTCCAACACTTTATACGCACCCAAAGCATCTTTGACGAACATGGCTTTTATAGATTCAAAATCAGATACTGACACTCCTAGACCAACTGCTATACGTTCTACCATACTATTTTCTGCAAATGATACATGACCATCAGATAGAGCAATACCGTAGAGCAACTGCACCAACTGAAGCTTAGAAGCATAATTCACATTTACCTGGGCCTGTTGAATAACCTCATTAAGTGGAATATCTTGATTAAGCACATCTCGCAGCATCAATAGGGCTTTTCCAGCCTCTACCTCACCAAAGGTAGCCACCAAGCTCCTTTTGACGTAGTCAAGCTCAACACGAAGAACCCTTCCATCGGCCTTCATTACAGCCGCCATCAACACCAATAATGTTGCCAAGAAACCACTCCTATCTTGTTTACCCTCTTCTTTTCTTTCAAGCACAAAAGATGTTTGCTCTTCCGTAAGGTGTCCGAACACCAAACCCATTATAGCACCAATAGGACCTAGAGTCCACCAACCAATACTCGCTCCAACAAAAGACCCCAATAATCCCATTATAATTCTTTTAAAACTTTTAAAACTTGTGGCATTAATAAATGCTTCCCGTCACAACGAATAACATAATGGGCGAGCGCCTTCTTTTTTTCATCACTCCATTGATTATTCATACGTGCCATGACTTCCTTAGCCTGCTGCTTATCTCGTTTCATCACTCTTGCCAGTCTTATTTCCTTTGGTGCAGTAACAAGTATCATCTTATCGAAATTTCGATAATTTCCGTTCTCAAATAAAATGGCTGCCTCTTGAAAAACAAACTCGGCAGTCTCATTTTGTTCACACCAGAGTTTAAAATGATTGGCAACAGCAGGATGAACAATTCCATTTAATTGTGCTAGTTTCGCTTTATCAGCAAACACTTTACTAGCCACAAATTGTTTGTTTAAACTTCCGTCTACATAAGCCTCACCACCTAGCAGTTCTTTTATTCGATGCATCAAATCTGGATCTGTATTCATAATGGCCTTTGCTTCTTTATCGGCAAAGTAAACGGGAAAACCCAGTTTGATCAAAAACTTTGCAACAGTTGTTTTACCGCTGCCAATACCCCCAGTTATGCCAACTTTTATCGCCATTATTCCTTCTTTTCGAGTAAATATTCCACAAACAAAGGCGAATAACTCATGTTATTAATTTGGTGAGGCGTTTTATTGAGCTTGACTTTTAAACGACTTGGAGGGTTTTCAATATCAATGGATTCAAAATCTACATTAACGCTAAATTCTGTAGAATTAAACAATTTTCGACTTAACCCAATATGATACGACACCTTAACCTCTGAAGGAAAGGACTTTAACACCAAACTATCGGGTAGATTAATGGCCTTAACAGGAACCAATACGTGTGCTTCCGTAAAGGGTTCTACAGGAATAGTAACGACCACACGTTTTGTTTCAATTTCCAGCATCTTATACTCCGCAAGCACAACATTTCTTACCAAAGTATCCGCAAGTTTATCGTACTCGAGCACTGCAGTTGATATGTAAGACATGGTATCCATTACACTCTTGGGTCCGGAAACCAGGATAGAATCTGGCTGCACTGTAATTGCCCCAGAATAATGGCATTGCTGCTCAAAAGACACATTGGCCTCAACAACAATTGGGAGCTTTCTCACCTTCTTTTTCATAAGAGGCACAAACAATGTGTCGGGCGACACCCCGATCAACTCCATTCCATTGGCTAATTTATTTTCAATTACCTTATAATAATCTTTCGAATTAAGTATGGCACCAGACATACTATCAAGCTCAACCCTTTTAAGATCAGACAAATCAACATATTCGGATAAAAAAGGGTCTTTCAAATGGTATTTTAGGATGGCAAATCCTCCACCTTTTATTTTAAGGGTAAGGTCCCGCTTTAAATCACCATTCACCAACTCAGATTCACTTGGATTGGTAAAACGCACCGGATAATTTACCTCAGTCGTGTAATTATCTTTCTGAAGCGCCATTAATATCCAGAAGCAAGTAGATAAAAACAAAAAAACCAAGAAGATTAACGCGTTTCCATCTTCGCGAATCTCCTTGGTTTTACCTGTAATAAGGTGAAAATATTTTTTTAATAGCGACTTAACATTTTCCATAATACAACGATCATTGAACTACAAAAGTAATTAATGACCTTGTAAAAAAAAATTAGTTCTTAGCGCCTACGTCAGACATATCCATTACAATGGCTGACTTATCCATTTTAACTTTAACACCATCAGCTATTTCAACCGAAACAAATTGATCTTTAATCTCAGATACTTTACCGTAAATACCACTTGTTGTGATCACTTTATCACCTTTTTTTAAGGCCTCACGATACTTGCGTAATTCTTTCTGACGCTTCATTTGAGGGCGTATCATAAAGAAATAAAACACAATGATGATTAAAATAAAAGGTGCAAATCCACTTAACTGACTTAAAATTCCACCTTCTGCTCCTGCCTCAGCTGGCATAGTTAGGAATACGTTTAATAAATTCATAATTATAATATTACAATTAATTACTATTTAATTTCAGCCCATATTAACAGCTCGTGCACCCTTATGGAGTCATTAGCTGTTAAAGCCACTCTCTTTACTTGTCGACCATTCCATCCGTTGCTATCAAAGACAACTTCAACAAATGCACTATCGCCACCTAATATTGGTTTTTTAGGATAAATTACATCTGTACACCCGCAGGCTTTATCTACCGCCTGAATTGTAACAGGTGCTATCCCTTCATTAAAAACTTTAAAACGATGTCCCACAACATCACCCTGCCTCAACCGTCCAAAGTTATAAGATTGTTCCACAAACCTGAGCTTACCTTTTGTACCAGTGGTACTATCATTACCATGGGTATGAGATGCGGTGCATGCAAAAGCAACAGCACAAAACAATAACACTACTGAACGTAAAAATACCATTACTTTTTAGCTGGGGCTTTACCTGGTTTATTAATGACCTTTTCGGCCAATAAATGATCGGTTATCTTATCAAGAATACCATTGATAAACATTCCGCTTTTACTTGTAGAGTAAAACTTAGCTACTTCAATGTACTCATTAAGCGATACATTCACGGGTATATTCTTAAACTCAATAATCTCAGCAATAGCAACTTGCATCAAAATAATATCAAGATAAGCGATACGATCAAAATCCCAGTTTTTAGTGAATTGTTTTATTAAAGCCATGTGATCATCTCTATTAACCAAAGTCTTACGACACAAACGCTTAACAAAATCTTCGTCTTCGTCATCCTTAAACTCTGGCAATAGCGTTTCATTTTCGGCATTTTCTTCAGCAAAACCCTTGACGGTTTTTACCACCATTGAAATAACAAACTCCACCTCGTCATTCCAATAAACACTTTGCTCTTCAAAAATAGAATAAATGCTCTCATAAGGTGCAATCACTTTTTCTACCAATTTGGCAATGAAGCGTTTGTCAAAATCATAATCTCCTGGCTCAGAGTTCATATACTCCAAAAACATCTCAGACTCTGAAACGACATTATATAAGCCTTTCACCATTTCGGGGTGGTTAACCCATGGTGTTCCATTTTTACTATTATAGCTTAACAATGCATCGTTATTCGCCAATTGCGTCATGAAGGCATTCTCGACAAACCGTAAATTGGGATTTAAATCTTCTTCCGAAGGACGTTTCTTTTGTTTGCGAACCTCAATTCGATTTTCTGCAAAGTTTTTTAGTTCAAGCAATAACAACAAGAACGCATGATACATTTCATGAGATTTAGCTATGCTATGAAACAACTCCTTTTCGGTTTGTTGAATGGACACTTCACCCTTTTGGTAATGTGCATAAGCCATTTGCACAACTTTAACCCTTAACAATCTTCTACTTAACATCCTTAAAGAACTTTTTTACTTATTTGATGCAAAAGTAGCTTTTTTTTTAATTGCATCAAGGCATTTATGGCAGTAAGTACGGCAAGTTTTTGTTAAAATTTTACATTATCAATCCTGTTGTCTAAAAAATTAACTAACATAATAACCCGAATTCGATTAAACCCAGAGTGCTCAAACATCATTAAATATTTGATTTACAATATGCATTCTTGAAGTACAACCAGCAGTGGCGAAAATTAAAGGGCAGTAAATCGATTATTTAACAAAATATACTCGCGTTACGAATAAACCCTGATTTTATTTGTCACATTTGCCAAACATAGCATATTACGTCTTCGCCAAAATTCCTTGAAAATCAATATTTGTCAACGATTTGAGCGCTTGTTTTCACATCAAACTGAGGTTAATCCTCTAAAAACTACAAAAAAGGAGGAATAATTGACTCTAAAAACATCCTGATATTTTTCATAATTATACCTCATTAACACACTAAGCGTAACACATAAACGCATTGACACCATCAATGTTAAATCCTTATTGGCAATGTATATTTATATAAAAAACACAAAAAAATTGTAAAAAAAAGATTGGTTAATATATAAATAATTGCCATTTTTGATCCAAACAAGCTGTTTCCAAAACTATAAAGAAAACGATGGAAGGATTTGAAAAACAAGATGGATTTGAAAAGAATGATCGAGAAGAGATCTTTTCAAAAGCGATAAGAGCAGGAAAGAGAACCTACTTTTTTGATGTTAAAGCAACTCGTAAAAACGATTATTATCTAACAATTACGGAAAGTAAAAAAAGATATGATCAGGACGGCAAATACCACTTTGAGAAACATAAAATTTTTCTTTACAAAGAAGACTTCGAAAAATTCGTAAATGGTTTACAAGAGACTGTTGGATACATCCAGGAGCAGCAAGGTGCGGTAGAACGCAGGCACGATAAAGTAGAAGAAGCAGCGCCAGTTGCAGAATACACAAGCGTTGAATTTGAAGATTTGCATGAATAATCTATTATAGACTTTCAATAAAAAGGCTGCATATGCAGCCTTTTTTTATTCGTATTTTTCAATTTTATCTTCTATGGTCACGTCCTTTATTCCATGGGTTTGAATTTTAAGATTGCAGAGCAAACTTTCAGCTCCACCTGTGTAACACACTTCTTGCACATTTTGCACCAACTCCATTACAATGGAATATGGCCCCTCCACAACAGTTTCAAAAGGTGTCACTCTATGTTTTAAACCCGACTTCACAATTAGCTCAATAGCATCATCAACTATATCATACATTGGGCGTTCTTTTGACGCAGGCAGCACTTGAATGGCAACATTTACCACTTTATCTTTTAATTGCATTCTTGTTTATTTAGTAATTATTTTGGCAACTTGGATAAGCGCTCTTTTTCAATTGATTTTTCTATTTCGTCATGAGACAGCTTTTTGACATTGGTCACTAAGAAGGAGGTATTTAAAAAACCCCCAAGCTCATTGCAGCTCATTATAATACCTCTAAACAAATCCTTTAGGCCAGTTTCAATTGGTATAAGCCCAGTTATTGTTGTAAAAAAGCTACAGTGCTGTATCTCTTCTATCTCCGCCTTCGCTTTCTTAAATCCAAATTCAAACTCACTTTGCACTACCCCTTTCTGAACCTCGGTAAAAGGCTTATAATCAACAGAAGATACAACGATAAAATAACGAAGATTAGTTCCTTTGCCCCCCAATCCGGTTGAAATAAACAATGGAGCCTTATCTAAGAAGGTACTTTGTAATAACATTTTACTTTCCTGAAAAGCCAACTTAGACCATTCTTCAAGAGAAGAATCGGGTTTCAAAGCATACTTCTCAATACTCCTATATGCTGACACATCATCAATAGAAGCTAATTGACACAACAAAGTACGCTTCGCTTCATAACTTAGCTTTTCATCGAATAATACATCTTTATTATCAAGCACCTCGGTTCTGTTTATTTCGCGCTTACACTGCTTGCTTTCTTTAAAATATTGCATCTGGAGTTCAATATCAATTTCCTCTTCAAGTACAGAAATATTACCAGCGTATTTACCCACCAGATCTTTCATTTTATGGTATGCTCTTGAATCTCTCATATGCTTCTTTAACGGCTCCAAAATTAAAAAGTTTATTATGCCAATACGATTATTTTAAAAAAAAAGTAAATTCACTACATTTAGGTATTGTACCATCACCTTTACTAGTATACTTTTGTATTTTGAATTTTGGGGCTATTCAGTTAATGGGACTACATGAATTTATCGGAATTAAACAACGGAAATGAAGGCGTAATTGTAAAAGTTAAAGGACATGGTGCCTTTCGCAAACGCATTACTGAAATGGGCTTTATTAAGGGGAAAAAAGTAAGTGTAGTAAAAAACGCCCCCCTTAAAGATCCAATTGAATACCAAATACTTGACTACAAAGTTTCCCTTAGGCGGAGTGAAGCTAAACTAATTGAAGTTGTAACAGTTGAAGAAGCAAAGTCATTCGATGATAATGTGTTTCAAGGTACCATTACCGATGATATACTCAAACAGTCGGCTTCAAAGAAGCATAAAGTTATTAATATCGCGTTAGTTGGTAATCCAAATTGCGGTAAAACAACTTTATTTAATTATGCCAGTGGTGCCAAGGAGCATGTTGGCAACTACAGTGGAGTTACAGTAGACTCTAAAGCAGCTACCTTTTCTCATAAAGACTATCTCTTTAACATCATCGATTTACCTGGTACATACAGTATTTCGGCCTATTCGCCCGAAGAAACCTTTGTACGCGAACACATCACCAATACCACACCAGACATTGTTGTAAATGTACTGGACAGTTCTAATCTTGAGCGGAACCTTTATTTAACAACGCAGTTAATTGATTTAGACATCAAGGTTGTTGTAGCCCTTAACATGTTTGATGAGTTACAGCAGCGCGGCGATAAATTGGAACATGATCAGCTAGGCAAAATGCTGGGTATCCCTTTTATCCCAACTGTAGGCTCACGTGGCGAAGGCGTTAATGATTTATTCGACAAACTAATAGATGTATACGAAGATCGTGACCCTATTGTACGTCATATTCACATCAACTATGGTGAGTTACTTGAAAATACAATTGAGAAGCTCGATACAGCCTTTGCCACAACAGGCGATATAGGCAGCCGAATTTCGCCAAGGTATTTGGCCATAAAAGCGCTTGAGAAAGATGAGCAAATTTTAAGTTATATGCGTTCCACCGAACAGTATCATGACTTAGTTGAAGAAGTTGAAAATCAGACTCAAAAAATTGAAAAGCATTCGAAGCAAGATACAGAAGCTCTTTTTACAGATTCTAGATATGGTTTTATTGCAGGTGCACTGAAAGAAACTTTTAAAGAAAACCCCAAAACACGTAAAAGGCGAACGGACAGTATTGATGCCATCATTACCCATCAATGGCTGGGCTTCCCCATTTTTATCTTCTTTATGTGGCTCATGTTTCAATCCACTTTTAAACTGGGTGAATACCCGATGAACTGGATTGAACTTGGCATTGGATATCTGTCCGACTTTATGGCCTCTATCCTACCTGATGGCTCTTTTAAACACCTCGTAATAGATGGTGTTATAGGTGGTGTAGGTGGTGTTATTGTATTTTTACCAAACATCCTTATCCTATTTTTCTTTATCTCTTTTATGGAAGATACAGGTTATATGGCACGTGCTGCTTTTATAATGGATAAGTTGATGCATAAAATGGGTTTACATGGCAAATCGTTTATTCCTTTGGTAATGGGTTTTGGCTGCAATGTACCTGCTATTATGGCCACACGAACCATTGAAAACAGGAATAACCGCATCCTAACGATGCTGATCAATCCATTTATGTCGTGCAGTGCACGTTTACCAGTTTATATTCTTATTATCGGAGCCTTTTTCCCAGATAATGCAGGTACCGTACTATTTGCAATGTATGGTAGTGGCATATTCATTGCTGTTATTATCGCCCGCTTATTTAAACGTTTCTTTTTTAAGCACGAGGACGTACCTTTTGTAATGGAGCTTCCGCCTTATCGTATTCCAACTCTAAAAAGTACCATACGCCACATGTGGCATAAAGGCGCAGAGTACCTTAAAAAAATGGGGGGCATCATTCTAGTGGCATCTATTATCATCTGGTTTTTGAGTTATTATCCACAAAAGACCGTTTTTTCAGAGGATTTCGATGGTCAGATTGAACTACTCATGGCAGATAGTGAAATGGCGATGGCAACAGCCAGCGAAGCTCAAAAAGAACGTATTTTAAGTGCTCTAGAAATAAAAACAGACTCCATTAACCTCATCAAAAATGGGGAATACCAAGAAAATACCTACATCGGTCGCTTGGGTAAATCAATACAACCGGTTATTGCACCCCTTGGTTTTGACTGGAAAATGGGTGTTAGCCTTATAACCGGTATTGCTGCCAAAGAGATAGTGGTAAGTACAATGGCTGTTATTTATCATTCGAATGATGACTCCGAGGAATCTGATCAATTAATAGAGCAGCTGCGAAATGAAAAATACACAGACGGCACACCTGTTTTCTCTAAAATAACAGCCCTTGGCTTTATGATATTTATTTTAATCTACTTCCCATGCGTGGCCGTAGTTGCGGCCATTAGAAAAGAATCGGGATCATGGAAATGGGCCTTGTTTACAGTAGGCTATACTACAGGTTTGGCATGGATTTTGGCCTTTGCTGTGAACCAGATTGGCAAAATGTTGTTTTAGTTTTATGATACAAGATATTCTGACATATGCAGTTGTAGCTTGGGCTTTTTGGCAAGTTTTCCAATTCTTCTATCGGCTTTTTAAACCTGCAAATGGTGAATCCGCCTGTAGTTCTGGAAGCTGTGGATGCGATGCTAAATCGGACCTTTTCAAGGCTATTAAAAAAGGCAAATACCCTAGCATCATTAAATGATACAAAGATTGTAGAAATATAAAAAAAGCCGGACATCATGTCCGGCTTTGTTATTTTTAAGCTTCTGGTATGCGTTTGAGTACATCAATAAGGTGTTCCCAGAATTTCTGCACTGTTTCAATCTCTATCCGCTCATCAGGGGAATGTGCCCCTCTAATGGTTGGGCCAAAAGAGATCATATCCATTCCTGGGTATTTCTCAAGAAATAAACCACACTCTAAGCCGGCGTGAATGGCACGCACAACAGGAACAGTATCAAACAAAGTTTCATAGGAATCTTTTGTAATGGCTAGTATCTCCGAATCAGTATTGGGTGCCCATCCTGGATAGCCATCCGAATGAATCAACTCAGCACCTGCTAATCTAAAAACCGATTCAACCATATTAGCAATGTCTTCCTTCCCACTTTCAACTGAGCTGCGCTGACTGGTGGTAACAAAGAAATGATCTTCCTTCATTTTAATAGCCGCTAAATTGGTCGATGTCTCCACCAAACCTTCAATGTCGCGACTCATTTCAATTACCCCATGAGGACACGCATATATAGCATTTAAAAATCGATCTTGACTTTCTAAATCAATCACCTTCTCTGGTAACTCAACCGACTCAAGCTTCATACGCAACTCTGGTTCCGTCACCTTCAACTCCATCTGTACATCATGAAACAGCAGATTGTAAGCCACACGTACCTGCTCCTTGTATTTACCCGGAACAACTGCGACAGCATTAGCCTCACGTGCTATGGCATTTCTCAAATTACCACCGTCAAATGAAACGAGACGTAGCTCATATTTTTTACTAGCTTCCCAAAGGAAGCGGTTAACAATCTTATTGGCATTACCCAAACCTTTGTGAATGTCATCACCCGAATGCCCACCCTTAAGGCCAGACACGGTCACTTTAAAAGCAAATCCTTTCTCTGGCGAATCTTCCAATTGGAAAGGAAACTTGGCCAATGTATCTACGCCACCAGCACAACCGATAAATAATTCACCGTCATCTTCCGAATCCAGGTTTAATAGAATGCGCGAGTCAAAGAATCCTTCTTTTAGTTCAAAGGCACCAGTTAGTCCTGTTTCTTCATCTACAGTAAACAAACATTCTATTGGTCCATGCTCAATATCTTTGGCCACCAAAAGTGCCATTTGAGCCGCCATACCTATACCGTCATCAGCACCTAAAGTTGTGCCATCGGCTTTTACCCAATCACCATCAATAACAGGGACAATAGGGTCGTTATCGAAATCATGTTTTTTATCACTATTCTTCTCACACACCATGTCGATATGCGATTGAAGAACCACCGATTTAACATTTTCGCGACCAGGGGTGGCAGCCTTTTTTATAAGCACATTACCAATATGATCTTTACTTGCCTCTAAACCATTGTCTTCAGCAAATTTTAATAGAAATTCTATTATTTTCTCTTCTTTTTTTGAAGGGCGTGGCACCTGACAAATGTCTTCGAAATGAGACCATACCTCTTGCGGTTGCAACTCTGCTAACTTATTCATTATCTTTTAATAAATTAGAAATCAATTAGGGATTATATCCTGAAATAGCACTATAATGCTGCATCAAATAACGTTAAAATCTTTTGAATCTCCGCCTTTTTTTCTTCTTCTCCTTTACTATCGTACCCAAAACTCAAATTACTTAACATGCGGCGCACAGTTGTGACGTTATCGCATGGTAAAAAATAATCCTCTTTAGGCTCCAGTTTCTGTTGTTTTATAAAATACTCGATCTCTTTACGCCCCAGTACTGCCCCCTTATTAATAGGGTTGATGTAAAACATTACGGAAGCCTTATCTTGCGCCATTTCATTGTCAGCATCCGCCTCTTCATCTAAAAAAGCCAGAATAAAGTTTTTGGGCAAGTTAACGCCGTATACAGGCATGCCTAACTCGCGACATAGAATGGAATAGATGACCGAGACAGATAATGGATTACCTTTATGAGTATTCAGTACTTCGCTGATGTAGTTATTTTCAGGAGCTAAATAACGCGTTGTATTACGTGTAAACTGATGAACATCAAACATCACATGGTTGACAATTCGGATCTTTTCGAGCGAAGTCAAATGCTCGTTCATCTCCAACCAGATGTCTTTTCGTAATTCAGACAATTGCTCCTTTAGCTTCACAATACTTAATTCTGGATATTGGTATTTGCATACTAAATAGGCGCCATAAAGCAGATCTTTAGAGGTTGAATTAAGCCAATGTTGTATTTCGTCATAAATATCATTTAATTGGATAGAGTGAATAATATTCTCAACACGTTCTTGAAACACGCCATCAAATGATTGCTCCCAAGCCTTTTCTAGCTCCGGAATAATTTCTACTGGTTCCTTCAGTAACTCACTCTCAACTGATGAATACACTTCATCATTAGGATCATCGAGTAAAGTTATTAGTGCTCTTATCTTTTCTCTATCCATTGCAATGCTATTCTGATAAACGATTTAAAACATGCTCAATCAATTCTTTCATCACTGGCTTATAATCTTTGCTCGCTGTACCTGCCAAACGATTCGCTATAATCACACATACTGTTGCCGCATGATGCCCCAATAAAGCCGACAAACCATAAATGGCAGAACACTCCATTTCATAATTGGTCACTCGATAACCCTGATGCTTAAAAGCTGTTATCTTCTCATTAATGTCATTATCGGCCAGCGGCAAACGCAACACACGTCCTTGTGGTCCGTAAAAACCAGGTGCCGATATGGTCACCCCTTTAGTCACACGTTCTCCCATGAGTTGCTTAAAGAGGCCTGCTGAAGCATCCACCACATATGGGGCACTTAGTAAGGCATTCCATTGCAAGGCAGCCTTAAAGGCATCCTCAAAATCGAGATCGGCAATAGTGTTACGGTTAGCATAGAAATTAAGTAAACCATCAAAACCTATGGCCTTTTCACTTAATAACCAACTGTTAACAGGTAAATCCTTTTGTAATGATCCTGATGTGCCAATGCGCACAAAATTGAGTGGTGTATGCTCCTCTTTTACCGTTCGTGTTTCAAAATCGATATTAACAAGGGCATCTAACTCATTAACTACAATGTCAATATTATCGGTGCCGATGCCAGTAGCCACAACCGATATGCGCTTGCCTTTAAGCATGCCGGTGCAGGATACAAACTCTCGGTTTGTTCGTTGTAATTCTATTGAATCAAAAAATGAGCTGACCAACTCAACCCGACCTGGATCTCCGACTAATATAATATTTTGAGCAATCTCACCTGGTTTCAGATGAAGGTGAAACACACTACCATCTGGGTTGATGATTAACTCCGAAGCTTCTATTTTACGCATGTGAAATTTATTTGAAGTTAAATTAATGATTTTTTTTGGGTAAATCACTTTGCTTTTCAGGGTATTTAAGGCTTAGATCCTAAGTAAAATGGCCTCATCAGCATATTCAACTCTAATATACAATAGATTAGGAGCCTCAAATAATTCTTTAAGCATTACAAAATCTAATGCAGCCTTTGCAGTTACCTTTTGCTTGCTGCCTCTTTCCTCAAGAAATTTTATCGTGCGTCAAGGCATAAAGTGGAGAAATATGTAAATTCGCAGTTCAAACATGCAAAAAACAAATCACAATGATACAGAGAATTCAAAGTATTTACCTACTGCTTAGCGGCTTACTTATGGGCAGCTTATTTTTTCTTCCTCTTGCACAAATTACGGATAAAGAGAATGCGGTTTATAACTTTATGTATAGAGGCATTGAAAATAGCGAAGCTGAAATAGTTATACCCATGTTAGCCTTAGCCATACTACTTACGGCAGCAACGGTGGTTACCTTTTTATCCATCTTCTTATTCAAGAAGCGCATGCTGCAGATCCGATTATGCGGTTTGAATATGGGCTTGTTAATTGGCTCTACAGGAATGATCTATTATTTAGGAACAAAAGCAATAGACCAAATTGCGGGTACCATGTCGTACCAACTAACTACAGCTTTTCCTATCGTTGCCCTCATCCTTACCTTTTTGGCCTTAAGAGCAATAGGCAAAGATGTAGCGCTATTAAAATCGATGGATCGAATACGTTAGAACGAAAAATATTTTACTATACATACACAGCCCCATGGTTTATTAAACTATGGGGTTTTGTTTTGAAAGACGGCGCCCCGAGAAATAAAGTAAAAAAGCCCATTGACCACTTACGGTTTTTGATGAAACACCATATAATTGCGCGATGCCAATCCTGTCCATCGTCCTATACCACCAATAACATTTGTACGTGTTTTCTGATCCACAAAAGAAAATGGACTGCCTTGTGTGAGGTGATCGAGATAAATACCATTTAGCACCTGATAAGCCTGCTCATCAATCTGAGATACCTTAACAAATACCGTATCGCTTAAGGCATATTCATCAGGTAATATCGGTCGTTCTTTATCGATACCATAAATATTAAGTGGATCTGCCTGGTTACTTCTTTTAATCTGCAAGTCAATCTGTCGTCCATCAAATATATTATCATTTAATAATGGATCTCCTGAAGGGTGAAAGCGCGTATCGAAATGCTTCACTTTTATTTGCGAATAGTAATAATTACGCTCATTAACCACATCATTCAAAGTGGTGGTAATAAGCATAGATGTATCCGAAACCGCTTGAGCCCATACCCCCTCAACATGAGGCAACTGGGGAATTGAAGTGTGTGCTTCTACTAATTTATTCTGATACACTACTTCAAGCTTATACGCCTCACCTACTTCACCTTTAATACGGATGGATTTATAAACAAAGGGTGGAAAAAATTCATCACGGCGCGATAGGGTCAAGACCTCCGAATCGCCACTACCCGTTATCAAGGTCACTTTGGCATAATTTAAAAATGTAGCGCGAATAGAAGCAGAGTCATACTCTGTTAAAAAAGGTGAGCTCATCGTTAGTAAAACTTGAGCACTTCTGCCATTTTCTATCCAGCCATCCACAACAATTTTACGCTCATAATCCACCTGCTCCACTTCAATTTCCTTGGAGCAGCTCATTAAAACCAATAGACATAAGAGATAAAACAAACGCATACTTAAAATTTAAATCGCCAGCTAACAGATGGCATAATTGGAAATAAAGAGACTTGCTTAGCTTTAATACTCAATTCGTAATCTTGCTGTCCTTCTTCTATTTTATAATAAATGTAATACGGATTGCTTCGGCTATATAAGTTGATAATTGAAAAATTAAGAATAGATTCTTTAAATAGTTTTGATTTAAGCTTGTAATTCATTGATACATCCATGCGATGATACGATGGCATTCTAAAATTGTTTACTCCCGCATAATCATTAGCAATACTTCCCATTAGCCAATATCGTCCTGTTGGCAAAGTAGCTTTATTGCCACTGGCAAAAATAAAGACAGCACCAAAATCAATGCGTTTATTAAGCTGATAAGTAGCCAAAGCATTTAAATCGTGGCGGCGATCGTATTTTGCATCGTGCCAATGACCGTTATTAATGGCCGAGAAGCGCTGCTGTGTCCACCCCAAGGTATAGCCCAGCGTATAATTCACTTTACCTGCTTGTTTTTTGAAGTAGAACTCACTACCGTAGGCTCGACCTTCGCCTTTCAGAAAATTATCTTCGAAAGACTCCACCTCGACCTGATCCACATTAACCTTAAGCAAAAGTTGGTTATCCATAACTTTAGCATACCCCTCAACACCAAATTGTACTTGTTTTTCTGGCCATGATTTAAAATACCCCATGGTCATTTGGTGGCCTTGTTCGGGGGGTAAATTAGCAGTAGAAGGCATCCATACATCCGATGGCAGGGGAATAGAAGCTATAGAAGCCAAGTGAATATTTTGAGAATTATAAGCGTATGAAGCCTTAAAAGAAGATGCTTTTGTAGGGTGATAATTTAAGGAAGCAGTGCCATTGGGTGTCCATATGCCTTGATCAGCTTCGGCAATCGTTCCTTCTTCTGTTTCCGTTGTTCGCAACTGATAATAGTTAAGTGCTACAGCACCATACACCGACCAACGCTCATTAATCTGATAATGATTACTGTAATACAGCTTAACAGCCAAGCTCGTATAATTATTGAGTTTCATTTGGCTACTTTCAAACTCGGATACTTCTATATTCTGTGGCGTAATGTGATATCGAATGAGCTCTCCTCCCCAACGCATAAGATGCTGATCGTGCTCGTAGGTAAAATCATTTCTAAACCGTATTTGTTGGAAATCCGTCTTAAAGCGCATATTACCCTCAGCTGTATTGGCTCCAAAATCAGAATTATAACCTGAATAATCCACATTATTCTTCATGCTGAGTGAAGGCTTAATCAAGTGCTTCCATGATAAAGCCATGCCCTGATTGCCCCATTGAGAGAATGAAGTAATCGCATTCTTTTTGCTTTCCATCTGAAAATCATCCTGTCCCAGATACCAGGTCAGTGCCAATGTATTTTTACCAGAGCGATAACGCAACTTACCGTTCCAATCGTAAAAGGTATAATTGTTTTGCTCAAAGTAGTTCTCATCGTCTTTTAAAAAGGGTTTGGCCATATAACTTAGCACATCGAGGTAACTGCGACGAATGCCGGTGCTGAAGTACCATTTTTTGTTTTTTGAAAGACCATTATAGGTGAGGTTGGTGACAATGTTACCAATATTACCTGCCCAATTGCTTTCATCCTCTTTATTATTGCGTGTGCTCACTATAATAGAGGAAGCCAATCGTGATGATTGGTGTATGGGGGCATTACCCTTATAAAATTCCACTTTATCGGTTAAAAGTGGATTAAAAACTGAATACACCCCCATCAAATGTGTGGGGTTCATCAGCTCAATATCGTCAAATAGCACGTAGTTTTGACCGGGCGATCCGCCACGTACATAAATACCAGAATTGCCTTCACTCACCGATTGCATACCAGGCAATAGCTGTAATCCACGTAAGACATCAGGGCTACCCATAAAAGCAGGTACGGCCAATATCTCAGCTTTTTTAAGGGTGAGTTTTCCAGGAATATAACTCTTTACAATTGAAGTGCTTGCCCCCTTAATTTGCACCTCCTTAGTACTGTAAACTTTAAAGTTAAGGCGTACTATGAGGTCTTTTGCCTGGAGCTTGCTTACCGTGAGTTGTTTATTTTCAAAGGCCGTATGCCCAACTGTAATACGTATAGTATCTTGTGTAATACCACATAGTGAAAACTTTCCATTTACATCACTCACGCAACCTTTTCGGCCATCAGCTATTGTAATATGAACGGCAGGTATTGCTTCTCCCCTGTCCTTATCGATAACTTGACCTGTAAGGCACCAAGCATCTGACTGAGCATTGACAGTGCCACCATAACTAAATAACATGAGGATAATATAGAACAGTTGATGTCTCAAGTATCTGTGGTGATTAAGTAAATAATTACGAATATCATTATAAAAGAATTGGAGACCAAAAAATGGCCTCCAATTATATTTTTAAACGGAAGTAAGTCGCTTAGTTTACAGGTGTAGCTTCTTCTCCAAAGTTACCTTCAATTCTTTTGACTAAGGCATCAATCTCAGCAATCATATCACCAAAACCAGTTTGGAAGAAATCGCTTTCAACAGCCGACTCATCAGCAAAAACCATGCGCACATTTGGCTCTGTTTTTACAACCGGTACTTCACTCCACATACCATCAGCACCTAA
>Ga0193951_1000468_pt1 | contig 18368 bp, 19 predicted proteins | sample BB_2_MG_FD_140370 | JGI IMG/M metagenome (GOLD analysis project Ga0193951, IMG submission 140370) | Microbial mat bacterial communities from the Broadkill River, Lewes, Delaware, United States - BB_2_MG | ecosystem: Environmental > Aquatic > Freshwater > River > Microbial mats | place: USA... | reverse complement strand
TTTCTAATGAGCTAGGTCGTTATAAAATACGTGTGAATGCATTGGCTCCTGGTATCATTGAATCAGAGATGATAGAAAATATTCCAAAAAAAAAAGAACTCAAAAAAGCTATACCATTAGGAAGATTTGGAAAAGCAGATGAGGTAGCAAAATGTGCTTATTTTATAGGACATGATGCTACTTATGTTAGTGGTGAAGTATTAAATATTAGTGGAGCAATGGTACGATAAATAGATGAGACTAATTTTATCTATACTGTATGCGCCAATTACATTATTTATACTTCATAATTATGGTATAGGTTTAGATGATGTATTAGCACTGAAAGCTTTTCCTCTTTCTATGTCTATTCTTGTTACTTTTCTTATATATTTATCGTATATAAAACAAGATTCTATGGTCTTGAAATATGCAAGAAAACTTACAAAAAAAGAGATTTCCATACAGGAACAAAATTATATTCAAAAATCGACATTATATTGGGTGGGAATTAGTACTATAAATGTAATTATTCATTTGTATTTATTTCTAGGGGATGATGTAATTGTATGGGCTTTTTATAGTTCAATAGGATGGTATAGTGTCTTTATAATAGGTGGACTTTTACAGTATTTACATCGGAAATTTATATTTTTAAAGGGATGAAATGTTTAGATTATTTTTTTTTATAGCATTATTTTTTACATTTTCAAATGGCACAATTATATATTTTGAGGAAGAAAAATATATAGAAGTGATGGATAATAGTATTCGTAAAAAAGGAACTTTAGAATTTAAAGACAATAAAATTATACTACAATATGATAATTCAAAAAGAATACTGATATATGAAGATGATAGTTTGAGTATTCAAATTGATGATGAGATTCAAGAGATTAATTTGGAAAGTCAAATAGCATTAAAAATGGTTTTTTTGCTTATTGAATCTATTCAAAAAAATGATTTTTTGATACTTCAAGAGTATTTTACAATAAATAAAAAAAATAAAGCTACATTGCTTTTTCCTAATAAATCTTTAGAAAACTATATTGAATCTGTTGAATTTAGAAAAACAGAAATTTTGGAGTATTTGACGATTATTATGACTAATGGGAATAAAACTACAATTCGTGAAATAAATGACTAAATATTTTAACTATATAGTTTTTATATCTTTGTTAAGCATATTTATTGTTTTTAATATAAATGATAAAATATCAACAAATATTCAATCCATTCTTCCAAATTCCGAAAATAAAGAGATACTACAAGAGTTTGTAAAATTTGATTTAAATAAAAAAATTCTTGTCGCTGTTAAGGGAACAAACAGGGAATCTTTTAAAAAGTTACAAACAATAGAAAAAGAATTTTCTCGTATAAATGGTATAAAAATAGCGAAGCTATCTAAAAATAAAAAATTTTTAGAATATCAAAAACAGTATCAATTTTATATTGATGATATTGATAAAAAAAGATTAGAAAATATAGATGTCAAAGATGCACTTTTTTTATTATATACAAATATTTTAAACTCTTTTATTACTCCTACCATTGATAAGCAAGACCCATTATCTTTGCTGAAAAAACATAAGGTTAATCTTAATATAAAAAATGGAAAACTATTACTTGATGGATATGGTTATTTAAGTATATTTACGATAGATAATGAGCAAAAATCACTTCATGACTATGAATCAATATATGATAAAATTCAACAAGTAGAGTCACAATATAATGATGTAAAAAGTTTTTCAACAATATACTATTTTGTTGAAAATTCACGATACATTAAAGCGGATGCTTCTCGTATTGTGTATGTTGCAACTTTTGTTTTAGTGATATTATACCTTTTCCTTTTAAGAAATCTAAAACTTCTTATCAACACCCTTCTCACACTTGGAATATCGGCTATTTTATCGACTATATTGCTTATTTTATTTTATGATGAGATATCAGTTTTTGTTTTAGTCTTTGGGATCTCAATAAGTACTATTGCTATAGATTATATGTTTCATCACTATTTTCATAAAAGTTATGAAGAAGACAAAGGTTTTAATAAAGATGTTTTTATAGGTTTTTTCACTACTTTTTCTGTATTTTTTATTTTTAATTTTGTAGATTTTTTATTGATTAAACAAATTGCACAGTTTGCAATGATTTCACTACTATCTTCTTATTTGATTTTTGCATTTATTTATCCGAAAATTACATTTTTACAGAATTCATTTTCAATAAAGGTGAAAAATCTCACTTTTATTAATACAAAATATTTGTTTGTTATTTCTATTCTTCTTGTAGTCTATTCTGTACAAAATCTAACTTTTAATTTTGATGTTCAGTCATTAGATTATGACAATAAAGAATTGAAAGTAAAAGAACACTTCTTTAAAGAAAGATTGGCAAAGAAGACTCAAGAAGTATTTATCATAAAAGCGAAAAATATAAATCAACTTATAAACTATAATGAAAGAATCAGAAAAATAGATATAGATATGTCTTCTTCATTAAATAGTTTAATTAGTAAAGAACAATTTTTTAATAAACAGCAAGAACTTGATTCGTTATCTTTTGGGATGTTAAAAAGAAATATAGAACTATTTTCGGCTGAGATGGGATTTAAACAAAATACATTTAGTTCTGCTTATAATACAAATGAAATAGCACCAAAATACACATATGAAATGTTACACGAGTTTGGAATACCTATTCAAAAGTATAAAGATGATTATATTAGTGTGGTTTATATTTCAAAAAATAAAATAAAAGATATACTGCAATTTGATTTTGTATATTCTATCAATATGAAAAATATTTTTGAAAAAAGTTTGCAAGAAGATGTTAATAAAATGATAATTTATGGTTTGTTCTGTTTAGTATTTATTATTGCGATTATATTTTATCATAGTAGAACTAATCTGTTGTATTCTCTTACTTTTTTAGTTTTACCAAGTGCTTTTATTTTATGTTATTTGAGTTTTATAGATGTCAATATTTTACATATATTTATGTTTTTTATTCTCTTGGCAATAAGCATTGACTATGCAGTGTATTCAAACAATCATAATATATTTACACGAAAAGCTATTTTATTTTCTGCTTTAAGTTCTTTTGCTGGTTTCGGTGTGTTGATATTTTCTTCTACATCTTCTTTATATTCTATTGGAAGTGTTGCAAGTTTAGGTATAATTGCTATCTTAATTTTAATACTATTCACAAAGGTCAAGAATGAATCTTAATATTTTAAATGATGATGGCTCTACAAATCAATATATTATAGAAAAAGAGAGTCTCAGAGATGAGCATTTAAAACATAAGGTATCTTATATAAGTTCAAATTCAAAAGAGCAAAATGCATTAAATATTTTTAAATCATATTTTAGTGATGCACGATCAATTCTTTTTGATGAATCAAATAAAATTTTAGTGGAAAAATTAAAGAATTTAAATATTCCAGAGTTCAAAAGTGGTAAAATAATAAATACCATTTTTGATAACAAAGATTTTTCATTTGTATATTTCACGAGTGGCAGTACCGGCCAGAGTACTGCGGCATTAAAAACAAAAGAGAATATAGAAAGTGAAATTAGATCTTTGAGTATGTTATTGTCAAAATATAATATTCAAAAAGTAGTAGTAACTGTCCCTTTTATTCATATATATGGGTCATTAACAGGATTGTTTTATCCCTATTTTAATGATATAGATATAGAGTTTCGAGAACATTTTCTTCCAAATGATTTACTTGATATAATTGATGAAAATACCTTAGTTGTAACTACACCTTTGTATATAAAAGCATTAAATCAAATCTCATCAAAGAAAGATTTATCAAAATCATTATTTTTAAGTTCTACGGCACCTTTATCTATTGACGATGTAAAGAACTTTAATACTAAATTTTCTTGTGATATTGTACAGTTATTTGGTTCTACTGAAACAGGTGGTATAGCTTATAAATTTAATGATGAAGTTTTGTGGACACCTTTAGCAGATGTAGTAATTGAAACTAATGTGAACAATGAGCTAAAGGTAAAATCCCCTTTTGTGTCAAATGAATTATATGAAAAAAATTTTACTGTAACAAATGGAGAAATACAAACATTTGATTATATAGAATCGTATCAAGATAAGTTTAAATTAATAGGGCGGAGTTCTCAAATTTTAAAAATTGCTGGTAAAAGATATTCAACTATTCAAATAGAAAATATTTTAGAATCACAAGCAGAAATTAAAAAAGCTCTTGTATATGTCAAAAACGATACAAATTCTTTGCGAGGCGAAGTTTTGGATATAACACTTGAAACTACAAAAGTGTTTATTGTAAAAGATATTAAAAAACTATTGCAAGTAAAACTATCAAATTTAAAATTCTCTATGGATTTAAAATGTGTAGAAAAAATTCCTATTTCTAGTGTTGGGAAAAAACTCAGGATAGATGTCTAAAGTGATGGCAATAAAAATACAATCCCTCAATAAGTCATATCAAACACATGTTGTTTTAAAAGATTTAAACCTTAATATAAAAAAAGGTGAAATTTTTGGATTACTAGGACCAAATGGTGCAGGAAAAACGACTCTTATATCTATTTTAAACTATTTAGAGACAAAAGATAGTGGTGAGATAACGATACTTGGGAAAAATTATGAAAAATATAAGAAACATATTCAATCTCATTCAAGTTATATTCCACAATCATATGCTTTTTATCCTGAATTAACAACTTATGAAAATTTGGAATTTTTCGCGGCATTGTATAAAATAAACCCTATAAATATAAAAGAAAAAATAATGACTGCAGTAAAAATGACTGCATTAGAAAAATACATAAATAGAAAAGCAAAAGATTTTTCTGGTGGCTTAAAAAGAAGACTTAATATTGCTATAGGACTTTTAAATGATCCAGAAATTCTTTATTTAGATGAGCCAACAGTGGGTATAGATCCGCAGTCAAGAAAATATATTTTAGATATCATAAAAAATATAAATAAGACACAAAACACAACGATTATTTACACTTCACACTATATGGATGAAATTGAATATTTGTGTGATGAGATTGCAATTTTAGATAATAATAGAATTGTGAAAAAGGACACAAAACAAAACCTTATTAGCGAAAATACCTCTGTTAAAATAAAATTAGAAAATGAAGAGTTTACTATCAATACAAAAGATGGTTATAAAGAATTAACAGATAAATTGTCTCAACTAAAAGAGGAGAATAGAAAAATACTTTCAATAAACTACGGAAATAAAACTCTTGAAGAGATGTTTCTAAAAATAACGAAGCAGGATTTACGAGACTGATGTTTAAATATATACTGAAAAAAGAACTTTTATTAGTATCAAGAAATTTACATGCCCTGTTAGTTTTATTTGTAATGCCAAGTGCTTTTATAATTATAATGTCATTAGCTTTACAAAATACATACTCAAATAAAATTGATGTGAAATTTAAAGTTTTAGTAACAAGTGATATCAAAACTAAAATTGTCGATGATTTAATTTCAAAACTTCAAAATAATGATTTTTTTGAAATAAGGTATATAGATGATGAGATAAAAGATAAAAATATTTTATACAAAAAAGGTTATGATCATTTTATTTTTATACCTTCATCATATTTAAAATCTATTCAACAAAATAAAGACACACAAATTGATATTTATTCAAAGCCTGAAAGTTCAATTCAAAATATAAACTTATTAAAAAACCTAGTAAGTTCAAACATTAGTAAACAAATAATCAATAATCTTCTAATTCAACTTGATGTTGATACTAAAAATACAAAAGATTTTACGAAAAGTGTTCTTCACCATTATATTTCAAAAGAGAATAGTATGAAAGTAACATCAGTACAACAAAGTGTTCCTGCATGGCTTATATTCTCAATGTTTTTTATATTGATTCCTATATCAAATACTTTTATAAATGAAAAAAATCTAGGAACTTTAAATAGAATAAAAAGTATAAATGTATCAATGTTACCTATACTTTTAGGGAAGGTTGTACCGTATTATATTATTAATTTAATACAAGTAGGTTTTATGATACTTGTTGGAATATATGTAATGCCACAGCTAGGGGCAGATGCTTTACAAATAAATGGAAATTTAGGCATGATTTTTATTATAGCCTCTTGTGTGTCTTTTGCAGCTATCTCATTTGCATTAGTGATTGCAAATATAGCTAAACAAACTGAAGATGCTACTTCAATTGGTGGTATCTCTAATATTTTGTTAGCAGCGATTGGTGGTATCATGGTGCCTAAATTTATAATGCCATAAAGCATGCAAGAAATTTCGGAATTATCACCGATGTCATGGGCATTGGATAGTTTTCTAGAGGTTTTTGTAAATGGTGGTACACTGTTGGATATACAAAATTCACTTTTTAAACTACTTATGTTTGCTATAATATGTTTTTTTATAGCATATATATTATTACAAAGGAAAAGATAAAATGATTGGTTCAGAAGATGATAAATTAAAACTAGCATTAAAAACACTGATAATTGAAGAGTGTGATAAAGAGCTTGAGCCAGAAGAGATAAGTGATGATGAGGTTTTATTTAGTGGAGATTCTGCTTTAGAGTTAGATTCAATGGATGCTTTACAAATCTCTATGGCACTACAAAAGGAATATAATATAGTAGTAACAGATAGTAAAAAACTAAGAAAAGTGATGATCTCTATAAATACTTTAGCCGATTTTATTCAACCAAAATAGTTATGAATACTCATTGTTATATTATAGGTAAGTCTTTAGTTTGTAACTTGGGTCAAACAAAAGAAGTGATTACTACTAATATTAAAAACTTAAGTCAAGAAAATTATGAAAATTTTTTAGAGCAACAGTTTGAAGAAAAAGTTTTTTATAGCATTAAAGATTTTTCTAATTCTGACTCAAATAGATTTTTTGATATTTTAAAAAAAGTTATTGATGATGCACTTAAGGATGCATCATTATCAATAAATGAAAAAGAAGATTTACATATTTTTATAGGTTCGACCTCTATGGGAGTATCTATTAATGAGGAACAAAATAGAAAATTTCATGATAAAATATCTGAAAATGAATTATCCAGTATCGGCTATGGCTATATAGGAAGTTATGTCGAACAATACATTAACAGTAAGTATAAGTCTTTATTAGTTTCAACAGCATGTACATCTAGTATCAATGCTTTAAATCATGCTTCAAAATTAATAGTTCATAAAAAAATAAAAAAAGCCATAGTTATAGGAATAGAACTATTTAATAAAAGTACATATAATGGTTTTTCATCATTCATGTTATTATCTCAATCAAATATTTACAGACCTTTTGATGATAGAAGCGATGGTATTATTTTAGGAGAGGCTTGTTCTGCTGTAGTTTTAAGTTCAGAAAAAAAGAGAGAGAGTGATTTTGAATATTTGTCTTCTTCAAATATTTGTGATAATTACTCTGAAACTACAAGTGATATTACAGGAAAACCTATTTTACAGTGTTTAGAAAAAACGATAGAAAATGCAAATATAAAATTAAATGAGATTGATTTAATAAAAGCACATGCAACAGGAAGTGAAAATAATAATACTTCTGAATCAAATGCTTTAAACTCTCTCTTTAAAAAATGGAACCATAAACCAAAAGTTACAGCACTTAAGCCATATATTGGGCATACATTAGGTGCTAGTGGAACTAATGAGTTAATTATTCTTTTATATTGTATAGAAAAAAATTTTTTTCCAGCTTGTTTAGGTTTTGAAAATTCAATTAAGGATATGTTATTTAGACCAATTACTGAGCATTTAGAAATATCGAATAAGGTAAACATTTTATTAAATTTTGTTGCTTTTGGTGGGAACAATAGTTCAATAATAATTAGTAATAAGAGTGAACATGTTTATACATAAAAAATATCTTATTAATAATGTGAATAAGGATACAAAAGAATATAAATCTTCTTTAAAAAAAATTTGTCAATTAAATTTAAGAAGAGCTAGTAAATTTAATATTTTAGCTATTTTAGGTGCATTAGAATGTCTTGAAAATAATCAATTGAGTGGAAATACTGGTATATATGTATGTAGCGAATATTCAGCAATCATGAGTGTTAAAAAGGTATTAGAAGATGTCTCTTCTAATAATATGATTATGCCTTTTGATTTTTTAAATATTAATAGTAATAATGTAAGCTTTTATGTTGCTCAAGCCTTACAATCTCATGGAAAAAATATGCTTTTAAATTCGGATGAACTTTCTTTTGAAAAAGGACTTGAAGTTGCTTTATTTGACTTAGAAATTAATGAAATAGAGGATGTTCTAATTGGTTTAGTGGATGAGTCATTATCAAATATAAAAGACTATTATAAATATATTTCAAATACTATATCTACACCTTCTAATGATAATAGTGGCTGGTTATATATCAATCAAATAAAAGAAAAAAGTTTAGCGCAAATAGAGTTTATTTATTCATTTAATAATCTGGAACAGATGCAAGAGATAATTGAAAAAGTTACATTTGATGTTCTTTATACGAAGCAAAAGAGTATGGATAACATAAATAAAAAGAATTTAGATAGTATTTATAGTATTATAGATTTTATAGACTCAGAATATAACAAAATGATTTATGTAAAATTAGATAAGAACAATAAAGGCTATGTTGTCAGCGTAAAAAAATAAACATACAGAAAACCTGTATGTTTAAAATCATTAGTTATCGTCTAATTGAGTTAATTGAACTTGAATAGCGTTATTTAAGTTTTGAATCCATCCATTATAATTTTTATGAATAGTACCTTTTGTTGCATCGTATTTTAAATTCATACTATTTTTATAGTTAATAGAATAACTTGTTTTATTGTACTTAATCTCTACTAATGCCATATGTTTTCTAACATTTAATTGAGCAGTTGCAACACCTGGCTTACTTTTTTTAACTATCCACCCTAATTGTACACCAGCATTTTTAATTGCTTTAAATATTTTGTCATCACTTGTTTTTGCTGGAACATCGATTGAAGCATCAGAGATGTTATAAACAGCAGTACTTCTACAACCACTTATAAATACCAAAGCTACCAATAACGCACTTAAACTAATCAATTTTTTCATAATTGAATCTCCTTAAAATAATTTTGCTATAGATTATAATCTCATTAAACTTTAATTTTATTTAAAAGTATTTTATTAAAACTCATCCATTAGTATCATTTAATGATTTTACATAAAACTAATTGATAGTTAATAAAGTAAATGATAAAATAATATAAAAGGTGATATTTACGATTGAAAAATAAAAGTATTTTAATAGTTTCATACTCTCAAAGTGGACAGCTTGATGCGATAGTAAGATCTGCACTTTCTCCATGTCTTGAAAATGATAATTATAATATTGTACATAAAAAGATAAAACCTAAAACTGCGTATCCCTATCCTTGGAAGTTAATTCCATTTATGGATACATTTCCAGAATCTATATATTTGGACCCTTGTGAAATTGAGAATATGCTAGATGATGATGTGGAGTATGATCTTGTTATTTTAGCGTATCAAGTATGGTTTTTATCTCCTTCTATTCCTACAACTGCATTTTTAAAATCTGAATATGCTCAGAAAAAATTACGAAATAAACCTGTTATTACTTTGATTGGATGTCGTAATATGTGGATTATGGCTCAAGAGAAAGTAAAAGTAATGTTATCTGACATTGGTGCTATACTCATTGATAATATTGTATTAATAGACCAAGGAAGCTCTTTAGCTACATTTATAACAACACCTCGATGGATGTTAACAGGTAAAAAGGATTCACTGTGGAATCTTTTTCCAGAAGCAGGTGTAAGCCAGAATGATATTGAATCAAGTAAAAGATTTGGTAAGGCGATAAAAGAAGGTTTAGATAATAATAAAGAGAAAGAATATAAATCACTTTGTTATGGCATAGGTGCTGTAAATGTAGATGAAAAACTCATAAAAAGTGAACAAATAGGAACAAAAAGTTTTACGATTTGGGGAAAATTAATAAGAAAAATTGGAAAGCCTGGTGACATAAAACGAAAACCAATTGTTTTATTATATCTAGCTTTTTTAATTCTAATGATCGTAACAGTTGTTCCCCTTAATATGATTATTCAAACTATTAATAGAAAAGTGAATAAAAATAAAGTAGAATTACAAAAAAAACAATATGAACTCCCATCAGGTAGTTCAACTGAACGAATGAAGGACTTTTTATAAGATGAATGAAGTTTATATAAATGATGTACAAAAGTTTATGCCAAATGAACCAGTAGATAATAAAAATATAGAAGAGTATTTAGGATATATTGGTGGTAAAAAATCAAAAGTAAAAAATATAGTTTTACGAAGTAATGGTATAAAATCAAGATATTATGTCTTAGAAAAAGGAACACAAAAACCCTTATTTACAAATGCTCAGTTGTGTTCAAATGCGATTAATAAATTAACCCTCAATAGTGACTTTAAATTGGAAGATATAGAGTGTCTTGCTTGTGGTACAACTTCACCAGATCAACTTATGCCTGGGCATACACTTATGGTGCAAGGAGAATTAAAAATTGATGGCATTGAAACAATATCTGCTTCAGGTATTTGTTTGAGTGGAATAAATGCATTAAAATATCTTTATTATGGTATTAAATCTGGTGAGATAGGAACAGGGGTTTCGTGTGGCTCAGAAGCTTCTTCTCCTATTTTGTGTGCAAGAAATTTCAAAAAAGAATCAGATCATCTCATAGAAGAATTAGAGAAAAATACCTCTATTGCTTTTGAAAAAGATTTTTTAAGATGGATGCTTTCGGATGGTGCAGGAGCTATGAAAGTTCAAAATAAACCAAATACCAATAAATTATCATTAAAAATAGAGTTTATTGATGTGTTGTCGTATGCTGGCAACATGCCTGTTTGTATGTATAGTGGCCTTGATATTTTAGAAGATGGTACAAATGTATCATGGAGAGCTTATGAGCAAGAAGAGGTGATGGATAAATCACTTCTAAGTGTATCACAAGATGTAAAACTACTTAATGAAAATATTGTTCATTATACTGTTGTAAAACCACTTAAAGAGATAATAGAAAAACGAAATTTGGATGCTTCTGATTATAGTTATTTCCTGCCACATTATTCATCTACATATTTTAGGGATAAATTATATCAAGGTTTAATAGAAGCTAATTTTGAGATACCATATGAAAAGTGGTTTACAAATCTTGTAACTCATGGAAATACGGGAAGTGCTTCTATTTATATTATGCTTGAAGAATTGTTTAATAGTGGTAAATTAAATAAAGGTGAAAAACTCCTTTGTTATATACCAGAAAGTGGTAGATTTTCAACTGCTTTTATCTCTTTAGAAGTAGTGTAGTGGAAAAAGTATTTATTCCTCAAGAGGAAAATAAAACAACCAATGGTCAACAAAAGGTGATGTATGCACCTAATAAAGATGGAAAATTTGAAACTTTTAAATATGGTAGTTCTGTAGAAGAGTATGCAACAAGTTTAGCTGTAGAAGAATATAAGATTTTGATGGAAAAATCAAAACAAGATATTTTGTCTGGTAACGCTTCTCCTATTAAATATTTTATGTTTAAAAATAGAATGGATATCCCTACATTAGCCTCAATAGTAGGTAAGTTTCAAATTACAGTTAAAAGACACTGTAAAGGAAATATTTTTAAAAAATTAAATGATAAGGTGTTATCTCAATACGCAGAAGCTTTTGATATATCTTTAGAAGAACTAAAAGGATTACATTTTGAGAAATGAATTTGAACATAAACAATTTGCTCATTGTGAAAGTGGTGTAGTTTCAACACTATTAAGTTTTTATGGTTTGAAAATTTCAGAGCCTATGGCTTTTGGGATTACTAGTTCTTTATCTTTTGTATATCTACCTATTGTAAAAATCAATGGTTTACCTTTAATTGCATATAGAGAATTACCAAAAAATATTATAAATAAAATATCAAAAGTTTTAGGTATAAAAATTAAAACTGAAAAATTCAAAGACCCTATTGAAGCAAATACTAGATTAACAAAACTTGTACAAGATGAAAAAAAATTAGTGGGATTACAAACTTCTGTTTTTTATTTGCCTTATATGCCAGAAGATATGAGATTTCATTTTAATGCTCATAATCTTTTAGTTTATGGGAAAGAGAGCAGTAAGTATAAAATATCTGATCCAGTTTTTGAAGAAGTTGTAGAATGTGAAGAGTCAAAACTAATGAGAGCTCGATTTGCAAAAGGAGCGTTCGCACCAAAAGGATTTTTATATTATCCTGAAGATATAAGACAAAATATAGATTTTCCTAAAGCTTTAAAAAAAGCTATTAAAAAAAATGCAAAATCGATGACAACACCTTTCCCTTTTGCAGGAGTAAAAGGGATGAAAAGACTTGCTAAAAAAATAGAGAATTTATATAAAGAAGATATTAAATATATTCAATTGTTTTTGACTCATATAGTAAGAATGCAGGAAGAGATAGGAACTGGTGGAGGTGGATTTAGATTTTTGTATGCTGCATTTTTAAAAGAAGCAAAAGAATATGGATTAGATAATGAGATGCTTGATACAGCTTCCTCATTGCTTTTAAAATCTGGGAATACTTTACGAGAATTTGCTCTTTTATGTGTAATGGGAAGTAAAAAAATAGAGAGTTTAGATTTAGAAAAAATCTCAGATAAATTACATGAAGCAATCACTTATGAAAAAGAAGCATATTCAATTTTAAAGAAGATTTAGGATATAAAAACAAAAGTTTTTATATCCTATGATTTTTATTGCCCAATATAATCATTTAATGTAGGGGTTTTCAACCATACAGATATATCTTTACCTAAAGCATCTACTGTTCTTCCAAGAACAGAACAAGAACCTTTAAATCCTGCACCAAAACCTCCATTTGAATGTCTAAATCCACTAAATGAGGCAATTTTATTTCCTTTTTTGTATAAAATACCTTGTACACTTGTACTTTTATTATGACCTATAAATGGGTTACCTTGGCTTATTGCCCCAACAATAACTAAATCTAAAAAATATTCACTGCTTTTATCTGCTGTATTATCAAGAATTACTGTTACTCCTTCTTTTTGAGAGTATTCTTTCACGAAGTTAGCTAATTGTGATTGAATATTACATTCTGTTCTAATTGAAGCTTGAATAATTGCATCTTTTTTAAAAGGAATTGTTTGTTTTATAACAACTGTTTTATTTGTTAAATCATCAACAGGCGTAAGTATAGGTCTATTCGGTTGACCACATCCAGTAAATAAAGTCATAATAATAAGACTTCCTAATAAAGTTAGTAAACTTTTGTACATTTTATTTCCTAGTTTTAATTTTGACCATAAAAATAGACTTACTAAACTTTCAAATAAAAATTTTAGTAAAGCCTCTAAGTCAAATGAACTATATCCAAAAAAAGTCACAAAAAAAGTCACATTAATTTAAAATAATTGATTTCTATTACTTAACCATCTCATAAATCTATTTTAGATATAATCACTAAAATTCATATATTTAAGGTAGATAAATATGTCACAACAATCAGCATTAGAGATAGCATTAGCACATTCAATGACAGAAGAAGAATACGAAACTGTATTAAAAATGTTAGGGAGAGAGCCAAACTATACTGAAATAGGTGTTATTTCGGCTATGTGGTCTGAGCACTGTTCTTATAAATCAAGTAAAAAATACTTAAATGGTTTTCCTACAAAAGCTCCATGGGTTATTCAAGGACCAGGTGAAAATGCTGGTGTTATTGATATCGGCGAAGGATATGCTGCTGTATTTAAAATGGAATCACATAATCATCCATCATTTATAGAACCTTACCAAGGTGCTGCTACTGGTGTTGGTGGAATTATGAGAGATGTATTTACAATGGGAGCAAGACCTGTTGCTTCTATGAATCTTATACAATTTGCTGGTATCGAAGGTGATAGTGAAACTGCTAAAAAACACAGATTTCTTTTAAGAGGTGTTGTAGATGGTATTGGTGGTTATGGTAACTGTATGGGAGTACCAACTATTGGTGGTCAGACAGGTTTTGAAGAGTGTTATGCTGGAAATAACCTTGTAAATGCTTTTAACTTAGGTATTTGTAAATCAGATGAGATTTTCTTGGGTGTTGCTGAAGGTATTGGAAATCCAGTTATGTATGTTGGAAGTAAAACTGGTCGTGATGGATTAGGTGGTGCTGTTATGAGTTCTGCTGCGTTTACAGAAGATAATGAATCTAAAAGACCAACTGTTCAAGTTGGTGATCCATTTACAGAAAAACTTTTACTTGAAGCTTGTTTAGAACTATTTAAACAAGATTTAATTATCGGTATTCAAGATATGGGTGCTGCTGGACTTACAAGTTCATCTTTTGAGATGGCAGGAAGAACAGGAAGTGGTATGAAAATGGATCTTGATAAAGTTCCTGCAAGAGAAGAGGGGATGACTCCTTACGATTTCATGCTTTCTGAATCACAAGAAAGAATGCTGATTTGTGCAAAAGCTGGTTGTGAGCAAGCTGTTATTGATATCTTTGAAAAATGGGAATTATCAGCTGCTGTAATTGGTGAAGTAACAGATACTGGAAATATGGAGCTATACTGGCATGGTGATTTAGTTGCTGATATACCTATTCAACCACTTTCTGAAGAAGCTCCTATTTTAGATAGACCAGTAGCTAAGCCTGCCTATTTAGAAACAATCGAAGATGTTAAAATGGAAAAAGAGTTAAGTGCTACAGATGCATTTGATATCTTATGGAAAAGTTTAGAAGTTGTTGATAAATCATATATCTATAACCAATATGATTCAATGGTACAAACAAATACAGTAAAAGGTCCAGGTTCACTTGATGGTTCAGTAGTAAGAATCAAAGAAACAGGAAAAGCTTTAGCAATGAGTGCAGATTGTAATACAAGACAATGTTATATTAACCCTGAGTTAGGTTCTGCAGCTGCTGTTATGGAAGCTGGAAGAAATGTTGCTATGACAGGAGCTCGTCCTTTAGCAATAACAGATTGCCTTAACTTTGGTAATCCAGAAAATCCAGAAGTAATGTGGCAATTTAAACACTCTTGTGAGGGTATTAAAGCTGCTTGTAAAGAGTTAAATACTCCAGTTATTGGTGGTAATGTTTCTTTATACAATGAAACAAATGGTGTGGGTGTTTTCCCAACTCCTGCTATTGCAACTGTTGGTGTAAATGACGATATGAATAAAGTTTTAGGTTCTTCTTTTAAGGGCGAAGGTAACTACTTATGTTTAGTGGGTGAATCATACAGCGAATTTGGAGGAAGTTTATACCTTAAAGAGATTGAAGGTCAAATAGCAGGAGCTCATCCTGGTGTTGATTTTGAAGCAGAGTTGAAACTTTGGGATGTTGTTATTGAAGCTAATAAAGCTGGACTTTTAGAATCTGCAAAAGATGTTAATGTTGGTGGTATCGCTATTGCATTAGCTAAAATGGCATCTGTTGGTAATATGGGATGTGAAGTAAATATCTCATTAGAAAATGAAAAAGATCTTTTCTCTGAGTCTTTAAGTAGAGCTATTGTTGAAGTTAAACCAGAAAATATTCAAGCATTCAATGACTTAGCTGAAAAAATTGGTGTAAGTTATTCTTGTATTGGTAAAACTGGTGGTGATGTATTATCAGTAAATAGTTTATACAGAAATATGGATAAAGTAAAAGATGTTTACTTTAATAGATTTAAAGAAGTAATCGAACAAGATTTATAATAAATTAGACTAATAGGATTTAAATAATCCTATTAGTCAATTCTCCAATAAAATATTTTATTTTCATAACCTGCAGAAAATAAAGATTTCTCATCATAAAATTTTATCGTTGTTGGAATAGCATAGTGACCTTGTAATGTATGTGATTTTTTACCATTTACAGTGTTGAAAAGTTGCAGGTCATTTTCTGTATTTTTTGAATATATTCCTATCTTACCGCTTGGGCTTAACGCCACGCTGTACACGATAAATTTACTTTTTATTATATATTCTTTTGCATTTTTTGGAAAAACAGCTATTCTTCTATCTTGACCTGCTGTTATGACTGTACCATTTCTGTAAGCCACTTGATAAACCTTATCTAAATTAAGAGCTTTGAGTTTCTTAAGTATTTTGCCTGTTTGAGTATCACTTAACACAACTTGACCACTTTCACTTGCTGTTATCATCGTTTTTTTATCTTCACTTAAAACCATATCTGAGAATGAACTTTGTTCAGGTTGTGTTGTATAGCTTTTGTAGTTATCTGATGAGTTATATAGACTCAATTCATAACCTAAAGTACCTAATATATATTTGTCATTTTCTATAAAACGAGCCTCTTTAATAGATGATTTATGTGAGGGATTAATGATATGTTTTAGAGTTTGTCCATCATGTACCCAGACATTTCTATATGGTCCAACATCATTACTGACGATAAGAGTTTTTCCATTATCTCTGTCAACACTCAAAATCTTGGAGTTTTGCCATGTTTGTTTGGCTGTGTAGATTGGTTTGATGAAAATTTCATCTAGTAGTTTTTGTGTTGCTAAATCAAAGATTTCAACAGAACCTTCATCATTAGCAACATACATTTTAGAACCATCTATTACAAAATCATTAACAAAACCTTTTGATTTGAAAATAAAAGTAGGTTTGATATTTTGACTATAACAATTTTGAATAAAAAATAGAACTAATAAGAGTTTATACATCGTCGAATGTTTTAGCAAAGCCTTCTAAATCTTTCTTTTTTAAATCACCTCGATATACTATATCTCTAGGATCGATATCATCATCATTTAAAATTTTTGGTACTAAATCAGCATTTTCCATTTTTTGCATATTAGCTTCTAGTTCATCTTCACTATATGCCATTTGCATCTCGGCACTAATTACATGAGGAATCATCTCTATTACTTTCATCTTTTTAAGTTCTTCTGATACATCAGTACCCTCTATTGTAATGATAATACGACCTTTTTCATCATGCATATGATAATCACAAGCATCACTATTTTTTAATGCTTCTACAACTTCGTCTAGAAATTTTGGTACTGTTTGTACTACTACACTTGAAATATTCATTTTGAATCCTTTATTTATAGACTATATGTCTAGTTTTTTCGTTATTTTGTTTTTTTAATAAATCGTATTTTTTCTGAGTTTCAATTTTTTCTTCAATTGTAATAGGTACTCTGATTGATTTATATTCGACTAATACTCCATCATTATATACTCCAGAAATAGTAGCATGAACCCAATAAAAACCGTTATCTTTTCTCAAGTTTTTTATGTTACCTGTCCATTGTTCCTCATCTCTTATTGTTTTCCATAAATCTTTGAAAATAGAATCAGGCATATCTGGATGTTTTACAATACTATGTTTTTTTCCTATTAATTCATCATGAGTATATCCACTAATTCGTAGAAATGTGTCATTAGCATAAGTTATTTTGCCTTCTAAATCTGTTCGTGAAACAATAAGTTGTTCTTCTGGTACTTCTGTTTCATATAAAAATTCTGCGTTATTGTATTCCATTATTTCTCCTTAAGATTGTAGTAATTAAATTGATGTGAATCTGTTGTAATAAAAACTTCATTTTCATTTATAAATAAGATAGATGACAATGTCATCAAGTTATTTTCTAGTTTAAAAAGTTTTTCTTTTGTCTTTGTATCAAAAACAATAACATTATTTTCTTCATCGATAGAAAATGCACCTTTTGCCCCACTTGGAGTTAATCCAGCTGCGTAAATTAAAAACCATCTTTTTTCTTTTAGATAATAATCTGTATTTTTATCCAAATCATAAAATACACATTTACCATCTTGACCTGCTGTAATAATTTTATTATTTTTAAAATCTACTTTAAAGACATTGTCTAAGTTTCTTGCTTCGAGATATTTAATGATTTTAGCTTTTTTAATATCGACAATTTTTAAATCGCCACTTTCATCAGCAACTACTATTAAGTTTCTTTTTTCATTAATTGAAAAATCAGAGAATTTAGAGTTAAAAGAATCCTCTATTTTTTTTACATTTATTTGCCAAAGAATTTTGTCTTTTTGAAAATCATATAAATACATCTCATTCCCAAGTGTACTAAACACAATTTGTGTTTCATTTACAAATTTTGATTTTCCTACAAGTAGCATTTTGTCTGAGCTAATGAGTTTTGTTAATTTCTTCTTTTCATATAAAAAAACTTCACGAAAACCTTTTGAAGCTTGAGCGGTAAAGAGTAATTTATTTTTATATGTATCAAGATTATAAATTTTAGAGTCAGTTAAATCACCCATAAAATCTTTTACTTGAGGTATTTTTATGGTATCGATAAGTTTTTTTGTTTTTAAATC
>Ga0193951_1000467_pt1 | contig 18370 bp, 15 predicted proteins | sample BB_2_MG_FD_140370 | JGI IMG/M metagenome (GOLD analysis project Ga0193951, IMG submission 140370) | Microbial mat bacterial communities from the Broadkill River, Lewes, Delaware, United States - BB_2_MG | ecosystem: Environmental > Aquatic > Freshwater > River > Microbial mats | place: USA... | reverse complement strand
ACAGAGCTTGAAACAGTCATTGATTATACACAGGAAGAAGAATGGGAAGCTGATGCTGACTATACGCAAATATCAATAGCAGCAACCTATTTATATCCTCTTAACGATAATTTAAAATTAGTTGGTGCTGTTGGTATTTTACATCATGATGCAGACTTTAATGCGAGTTATAAAATTGACGTTGAAAATGGACCTGACATTAATCACATTAATGTTCAACAAAGTGATACCAGTATTGGTGGTCTTGCAGCGATAGGCCTTCAGTATCAAGTCTATAAAAATATTGATATAACAGCTAAAGCTCAATATGCGAGATCAAGCTTAGTAGGTAATGCCTCGTTAATGCTTAGTGCAAGCTATACCTTTTAACTTAATACTATCATTAGGAAAGATCACATGAAAAAAGTAATAATGTTAATCGCCTTAGGCCTTTTACTCTTAACAACGTTAAAACCTGTATTTGCTGAAAGTTTTGGTTATAACCTACATGTAAATACTGATATTGCTTCTATTTTAGAAGACCCTGTTGATGATCAAGATGTAAAGTTAACCGGTTACTTAATAAAAAAAGTCAGTAGTGATAAATACATTTTTAAAAGCGGTGATAAACAAATACGTGTAGAAATAGACAATCATGTGTTTCCTAAACAGCAATTTGATGAAAACACGCTCATTACAATATTAGGTGAAGTAGAAAAAGATTTCTTACAATCACCCGAAATAGACGTAGATGTGATTGAAATTACTAATCCCTAATCAATACGAGTACACTTCAAGCGTATAATGATGCTTGAAGTGTACCGATTATTTTTAATTTTGAGATATGAATGAAAATACTGATTGTAGAAGACGACATAGCGATAATGGAAACCATTGTTGACTACTTAGATTTGCATGGTCATATTGTTGATTGCGCATACAACGGTGTAGCGGCAATCAGTCAAATAAAAACACAATCATTTGATGTTATTATTATGGACATCATGATGCCAAAGTTAAACGGTATAGCGACTGTTGAACGTTTACGAAATGAGTATTTAATTAATACCCCTATTCTCTTTTTAACAGCCAGAGATAGTTTAGAAGATAAAAGAAAGGCATTTAATGTCGGGGGCGATGATTACTTAGTTAAGCCATTTGCCTTAGAAGAGCTTTTGCTTCGTATTGACTCACTTGGAAAACGTGGACAAAGTGGCAATAAGCAAGCATTAACGGTAGGCGATTTATATTATAATTTACAAACAAATTCACTCTATAGAAATAATGAACCAATTAAACTGAGTAAAATACAGCATCAAATGATGCGTTTATTAATGCAAAAATTTCCAACGGTTGTATCTAGGCAACAAATGATTGAACAAATATGGGGAGATGAAGAGCCACCAAGCGATGCGCTTCGCAGTCACATCTATGCATTACGCAAAGTTCTTAATAAAGGCATCAATACCAACAGTGTAGAAACCTTACACGGTCAAGGATTTAAACTTGTCAACTAAGCCTAAATTATTTAATCGCTTAATTTTAATTTACAGCGCAACAGCCGCCCTTTTTATTGCATTATTTAGCCTAATTATTATTGTGGCTGAAGATCAAATGGAAATAATTAGTTTACAGCATTGGTTGGATGCCGAAGCTAACGTTTATATTCAAAGTGTTAAATCTCTTCATGCCCTCCCTAATAACTCTACGCCGAATATGCCCGTGTTACCTAATCAATATGAATTTGATTTTTATGACAAGGTCGAAAATCTTCCAGAATGGCTAACCTCGTATCAACACCCTGGGTTTTATGAACATCATTTAGGACCGGAAGATAAGCACTTTTTAGTGAGAGAGCACCCTAACGGGAAAGACTTATTTTATATTGTATTTAAAGACAATGCTGATGATTATTTAGATGAATATGAAACTAAACTACTTATATTTTCACTCATATTTGGTACCGCATTACTTGCTGTAATGATAGCTTTAGGTTTTTACTTGGTGAGGCTAATCGCAGTTCCCCTCGTTAAGGTTCAACAAAAAATAGCCCAAATGGCACCCGCTAACCCGCTGTTTGACGTTGATGCTGATTATCAAGAAATAGCGATTATTGAACAAGCACTATTAGATAGTAAGGTACGCATTGCTCAATTTTTTAAACGTGAACAAGAATTTAGCCACTTTGCGGCACATGAAATAAGAACACCACTTATGGTGTTGAAAGGATCTGGCGAAATGCTAACAAGCATTGAATTTAATAATCAATTAGCCACCAAAGCTACACAACGTATTATTCAAGCAAGCAACGACATTAGTTTATTAACAAATACCTTTCTACTGTTGGGAAAAGAACAAATAGACAAACATCACTTTGAAGATATTTCACTTGATCAATTACTTCAGCAAAAAATAGAACAGTTACAGGTACAACTTCTTCGACGAGAATTAACGTTAGGCATTGAAATTGAAAACGATATACATATATTTGCACCACTAGATATGGTGCAAGTGGTGATCAATAATTTATTTAAAAATGCACTTAATTACTCACTCAGTCCAGTAACAGAAAATATTTCTAACATTGATAATGACGTTAAAGCTAATAATAACGTTAAAACTGCAGATCAGATGACAAGTATCAACGTTAAGCTTACAGCTAATAAACTAACGCTATCAAATTTATATGATGCTTCGGATATTGAACCAGGTTTTGGTTATGGTCTTGTCATTATTGAACGTATTTGTGAGCATTTAAACTGGCAACTATGTGTTGATAAAAGCACAACTGTTTTTAACGTTTCCGTCATATTTAATACAGCTAAATGATGGATGATAGGTGATAAATAATAGGATATAAAAAAACCGCTGTAATTGACGATACAACTACAACGGCTTTAGTATTTTATTGCTAAGCTAATCTCAGTGCTAAGCTAATCTCAGTGCTAAGCTAAGTTAGGGCTAAAGTTAAATTTTAGGCTAACTAAACTTCAACTCTTTTTTTAAACTTAGTTGCATGCACTATAGCAAGTCCAATTAAAACAATAATAGCGGTAACAGCCCCAATTGGCTTACCAAAATCACTTGATATGTTGAAACCTATTGACGCTGTCATAATATACGACAAGGTCACTGCTGTTGCGATTACTGCTGGTATACTAGCAATCCAATGGAATGTGCCACGGTCGAATAAATATTTGGTTGCAAGCCACAAAACACTGGTAGAAAGCAGCATATTTGAGAAGGCAAAATAACGCCAAATAAGCGAAAAATCTAGCTTAGTCATAAAGTAGGCAATTGTTAAAATAGGCACAGCAAGCAATAATCTGTTACGTAAACTTTGTGGAATATTAAAAGCATCAACAACCGTTAAACGTAATGAACGGAATGCCGTATCACCAGAAGTAATAGGGAAAACAGCTACAGCAACTATTGCCATAATACCACCAAACACACCAAGGTAGCTGTTCGCTACATGATTAACAACCAAGCCTGGGCCACCTTGATCAAGTAATACTTTCAAACCTGCATAACCTTCTGGAAATGCAGCAATACCGGCTAAAGCCCATACACAACCAACTATACCTTCACATACCATTGCACCATAATAAACTGGACGAACGTGCTTTTCGTTCGTCAAACAGCGAGCAATAATTGGCGCTTGAGTAGAATGAAAGCCACTAATAGCACCGCAAGTAATGGTAATAAACAGCAATGGCCAAGTAGGTAAACCATCCGGATTTGGCTCTAAAAAGTCATGAGCATGATCAGCTTCAAAGTATGCTAAAAAGTCACCAGCTACCGGTAAGTGCGGCGCGTTAATTAATAATGCGATAGCAACACATGTTGTCATTACAATCATTAATAATCCAAAAAATGGATAAAATTTAGTAATTATTTTATCAATAGGTAATAAGGTTGCAAAAAAGTAATACGCTAAAATAGTTAATACCCAAAAAGTATTATTGGCTAAAATAGTGCCCTCAAAAAAATCTAAATTACTCAGTAAACCTGCCGGGCTCATAATAAAGACTACGCCAACAAAAAATAGTAACATGGCAGTAAATAACAGCATAAAGCCTTTAAACACCACGTTATAATATTTTCCGGCTATCTCAGGTAAACTTTTACCATCTTCTTTTATACTCATAACGCCTGAGAAAAAATCGTGTACCGCCCCACCTAATACATTACCTAAGACAATCCATACTAAGGCAACAGGACCATATAAAGCCCCGAGTATTGGACCAAAAATGGGGCCAACTCCAGCGATATTTAGAAATTGAATTAAAAAAGCACGCACCGGATGAATAGCAACATAGTCAACACCTTCACTAAAGCGTTTTTGTGGTGTATCAATGGTTGAGTCCAAGCCAGCTTGCTTTTCTACAAAAGGACTATAAAACTTGTAGCCCAATATTAGAATAGTAAGACAGATAAAAAAGATGATCATAAAGTACGTTTCTCTTTGTGTATTTGAATATAGAACTGAACGAAAAGGAACGAGGAAATAATTACCGTTCATTTTCAATTTGGAATTAAGCGGCGGACTCTAACAAAAGCAAACTAGCTAAACAATAAGACCTTTAGCTAAGGTTTTGTTTAATAATAAACCACTTCATAATAATAGTTGGCTAATACTGAAGTAACGGCTATTAGCCCTATTAGGTAAGGCCCCACCTACTAATGGCTTTGATAACAGTTATTTAAATTATTAGTAGCTCTATTTTACTAATAACTGCGACTTTAAATCGATAGTCGTCTGAAAGATCCTAGCATCATTAATCTTTTCCATCATGGCCGGATCAGGTAAACAATCTTCATCAACATAATCCGCAAAGTCGCTATCAGGATCAAATACGAGAATATCTAAGGCTAACCTATCCATACCATATAGACCACGATGTATCATATCGGCAGAAAACACTAATAAATCGCCAGCGGCTAATTTAATTTTTTTACCTAATGAAAGTTCATCGCTACTGACTTTCCCTTGCTCTTCTTGTCGAACATTAAACTCTTCATCATTATCCCACCGTCTATGCGTTTCAGGAACAAGCTCAATGCCTAATTCATCAAACAAAGGCACTCTAAGGTGTACTACTTGGGTATTTTTGATAGCTTGCTTTTGCCCTTCAATATCATGATCATATTGACAATCTCTATGCCAAAAGTCTTTTTGTGCTGGATTGACCGGATTGAAAAATAATTGAGTATTCATAAAGGCAGGACTAATAGGGATCAACGATTCCACCATCGCCATAACTTTAGGTGAGCTAATAAAGTTAAACAGTAATACCCTATCGTCAAATGATAAATATTGACTACCGGTAATTAACGAAGAGTTAAACGCCTCTTCTTGATAGAATGTTTCGTTGTCTTTTTTCCATAATTCATGAAACGTTAAAATGGTTTCTCTTAATTGCGAAATTTCAATATCACTAAAGTAATTTCGAATAACAAAATAACCTTTATCGTTATATTTATCTTTTAATTGGCTTTGATTAACAAGCATTAATAACTATTACCTTGCTTAACTACAAAAAAAATCCCCGCTAGCAATAACGAGGATTTCTCTTCTTAATTTATGAAAGCTAACTTATGAGAGTTAACCTATAAAAATCAACTTATAAAATATTTACTTAAAAGATCCTGGCCATTCAGCAGCGATATAAGTAAACACAGTCCATGCCGCTACATTTTGACGCATATGCTCAGGATTCACTTTATCAAAAGTATCATCAGGCGTGTGATGCAAATCAAAATAATCAGTGCCATCTTGCATTAATTTTAATGCTGGCACGCCTAGCTTAGACAATGGAATCATATCTGGGCCACCAGTGGTATCTCCGCTACGACGACTAACACCTAAAGTACCCATTAAACTAGCCATAGTATCAATTACATGTAATGCGTTATCAGAAACATTACTAGACGACTGAAGTCCATAAATAGGACCAGCACCAAAATCAGATTCAGAGCCAATCACATGGTTAGCAATAGTGCCATCTTCTTGTCTAGCTTTAGCATAAGCACGCGCACCAATTAATCCAAGCTCTTCTGCACCCCAAAGTATGACACGAATAGTGCGACGAGGACGTTCCTTAGTATTATTTTTTATCAAAGCAGCTGTCGCCATAGCAATAGCAACACCAGCGCCATCATCAACAGCACCAGTACCTAAGTCCCAGCTATCAAGATGACCACCAATAACGACAACTTCATCAGGAAATTCGCGCCCCGTAATTTCACCGATAACATTTTTAGTCACAATAGGACCAAGATCCTGAGTTTGAACATTTAAGCGAATTTTAGGGGTGTGGCCATAATCAAGTAAACGTATTAATTGATCAGCATCTGGATTTGATAAAGCAATAGCCGGTACTGCGGTATACCCCATAGCTACGTTAGTAGAGCCGGTATGTGGATTACGATGATCATCGGTACCGATAGAGCGAATTAATAAAGCTTCAGCACCTTTTTGGGCTGCAAGTTCATGACCTTTAGAGCGAGCAATAACCGCTGGACCGTAACCAGCTCCGTCTTTAAACTTCTCCATACGTTTGCTGATAAAAGCTATTTTACCTTTTAAACTACCATCGGTTGCTTTTTCAAGATCAGCATAGCTTTTAAAATGTACAATCTCAGCTTCTAATCCACCTTTAGGTGTTGATTTTGAACGGCCAAGTGTTGTTATAACCATTTTTTGATAAGAAGGTAGTAAAATTTCCGCCGTTTCAGTGCCACGAAGCCAGCCATTCATTTTCACATCTTCGGTATAAACTTTATCAAACCCTAAAGTTTTTAGTTTATTAACTCCCCATTCAATCCCTGCCTTTTCACCTGGTGTTCCAGGATGACGAGCCCCTACTTCAGTGGTAAGTGACTTTAATATTTCATAAGCACTATCATCTTTTATGGCTTTATCACGCAGGTTAACAGTAATATCTTTAATCTCTTTTGATACAGGGATAATACTTTCATTACCAAAAGCGGATGTGGTCAATGTGATAGCAGCGATAGCTGCTAATGTAATCAGTTTCATAGAAATCCAGTTTCAAGCTATATTTTAAAGATATAGGTTATAATATTTCAGCCTTTTGTCCAATAATTCATTAATAAAAATTAAATTTTCTATCACCTCACTATACTTACTTCTTAATATTCACGTTAAAATCACAATAGATAAAATTATAAATTAAGGTGATAATGAACGCTTAGACGATTTAACTACCTTCAACAAGCAGAAATAAGAATTTTTATATGAATATGACACAAAATATCATTGCCAGTCTTTGTTTAATTTTAACGTTAACCGCTTGTTGCGGCCCAGATCCGGCAATAAAAAAAATAAATGAAGTTATCAAAGCTGTAGATAAATCAGACGCAAGTTGGAAAACTAAGCTAAACAAGCCTCCTTTGCTTACCTTTACCCCTGAAAAAGATTATTTTTGGGAACTAGAAACAAACCAAGGTAACCTCACCATTAAACTATTTCCAGACACAGCTCCGATGCATGTTTCCAGTACCATTTACTTAACTAAGCTAGGTTTTTATGATGATCTAACTTTTCACCGTGTCATTCCTGGCTTTATGGCACAAGGTGGTGATCCGCTAGGTAATGGAACGGGTAACCCTGGTTATAAATATGATGGAGAGTTTGATAATGAGATGAGTCATAGTGAACCAGGTATTTTAAGTATGGCTAACTCTGGTCCAGGTACTGATGGTAGTCAATTTTTCATTACTTTTATTCCTACTCCTTTTTTAGATGGTAAACATACAATTTTTGGTAAAGTAGTCAAAGGTTTAGATGATAGTTTAGCTAAAATACAAACATTAGGTAGTAGACGAGGCAGAACAAAAGAAGAAATTAAAATTATTAAGGCATCAATCCGTGTTGCCAAAATAAATAAAGCGATCTAAACCGAATAACCAAACGTTATAGTTTTAATGTTATCAAACGATGAATAAATCATACGTTAAACAATCATACAGGAGTACCCACTAAAACAAGTTTTCAAAGGAAACCCCTGAATGGTCAATATGTTACAACGATATGGTTGGTTAAGTTTTATTGTCATACTTGCCATATGGTTACCAACCAACGCCATAGCCCATGGTGTTGATGATGATACTCGACGGTTTTTAGAACAAAATTCTGGCGTACAAATCATTCCATTTTTGTATATTGGTGCTAAGCATATGGTAACGGGATACGACCATTTATTATTTTTAGTCGGTGTGCTGTTTTTTTTATATAAAAGTCGTGATATTTTATTGTATGTCAGTATGTTTACATTTGGGCATAGCTTAACCTTATTGTTTGGTGTGCTCAGTGATATTCAAATTAATGCTTATTTAATCGATGCTATTATTGGTTTTTCTGTTGTCTATAAAGGCTTTGATAATTTAGGTGGTTTTAATCACTTCTTTGGTAAGTCTCCCAATACCAAACTAGCAATATTGATCTTTGGTCTTTTTCACGGTTTTGGATTAGCAACTAAGTTAAAAGAGCTTCAATTAGCAGATAATGGATTAATCAGTAATTTAATAGCCTTTAATGTTGGAGTTGAATTGGGGCAATTTACTGCATTAGCCACTATTATTTTAATCATAAACTTTTGGCGTAAACACAGTATTTTTTTACAATTTGCCACGATCACAAATAGTTTACTAATGAGCGCAGGATTTATGTTGATAGGCTTTCAGTTAACTGGTTATTTAATTAGCTAACGCCAATTCTATTACATTGATCCCCTATTCGAATAAAATTTAATTATTAAAGAGATAATAATGTCACAAACACCTCCAAAAAAAATATCATTAGCGAAAAGTGCTCTATTTATGTACTCAGTATACAGTCTAGTATTTGCCATAGCTGTATTAGTTATCGTAATTTTACCTGCTGAATATAATATTGATCCTACCGGTATAGGAAAAAAACTCGGGCTAACTGTTTTTAATGACGTAAATGCAAAAACAACTAAAAAGTCAGAGCGTGCAGCCGAAACAATGACAATAATAGTACCAGCAGGACGAGGGGTAGAATACAAATTCACGATGGAACAATATCAAAAACTTAATTATGAATGGACTACTGATGGCACCCCATTATATTTTGATTTACATGGTGAGCCTACAGGTGATACTAGCGGTTACTTTGAAAGCTATGCGATTGCAACGGCCCATAATATGAAAGGAAGTTTTACCACTCCTTTTGCGGGATCACATGGCTGGTATTGGAAAAACACCACAAATTCTCCTATAACTGTTAAGTTAACAGTAAAAGGTGAATATACGAAGCATGGTCTTAAATAGTTAACATAAATTACGTTCAAAAATAAAATTAACAACGTATTAAAAAATATAGAGGTGCTTCTTGACTAGCATTACACCAGAATTAAACGAATCTATGCAACGTGATGCTGCAACATTGCTCTACGGCAATGCAGTTGCAGGTATAACCATCAGCGCTATCACCTCTAGTTTTTTGGCATTTGCTTTTAATAATCCTGACACTTCCACATTTCAGCTCATCTGGTGGTGTGGCATGAGTTTGTTGCTCACGGCTAGGATGGCGGATGTAATTTGGTGGAAAACCAAATTACATAACACTAAATTCGATGGTCAAAAAGCCGTTAATCGCTTTATTCTAGGTGTAAACCCTACCGCTATCATGTGGTCAATATATTTAGTTTATATGACGATATATAATAACGGCATTGAATTAACAACTTCAATTATTGCTGTTGGTTCAATGGCTGGTGGCTCTGCGACGGTTCTATCGGGTCATAAAAAAACAGCATTATTCTATTCCTTTATATTACTCGCGCCTGGCTCTTTAGGGTTGATAGTATCCGATATTTTTGCTCTAAAAATACTTGGTATTCTTGGTTTTTCCTTTTGTATCGTTATGATACTCATCTCAAAAAAATCTGCTGATTTTACACTTAATACTATAATGTTAAAAAATGAAAACTTGGCATTAATTCAAGAGATGGAAGAAAAAGTTAAACAACGAACACAAAAAATTTACGAACTTTCTAATCTTGACCCTCTGACCGGACTATACAATCGAGCCGCTTTTTTAAGTCATTTAAAAGCTATTATTGAGCAATCTTCTAAAAAGTCAGCTGAACACCCCCAAAAAAATATTGCTCTATTATTTATTGATTTAGATAACTTTAAAAATATCAATGATTCCATTGGTCATAAAGCAGGTGACCAAATTTTAAGAGAAACTTCCGGACGCCTAAAACAAGAAAACCTTAATAACGCTCTTGTTTGCCGCTGGGGTGGAGATGAGTTTCTTATTGCCCTCCCTAATACAGGAGAGGAAAGTGCCATTAAGCAGTCATTACAGTTAATAAAAGAGCTTTCAGCACCCCACTGTATTGATAATAGTATTTTAACTGTTGGAGCAACTATAGGTATCGCACTATATCCGGATCATGCCACAACGGAAGATAGTCTTATTCAATCAGCCGATATGGCGATGTACTTTCAAAAGAAAAAAGCTCGTTCAACTGTCGGTGTATTTTCAGAACAAATGGAAAAACTTTACTCACACGAACTTTATTTAAAAAATGAACTTACTAAGGCTATTGATAATCAACAACTACGCTTGGTTTTTCAACCTTTAGTTTTATCGAGTAATCATCATATTTTTGCCTTTGAAGCGCTTTTACGCTGGCAAGTAAAAGGCGAGAATATCACGCCGGATGAATTTATTCCGATTGCAGAGCAATATGGTTTAATACATGAAATAGGTGCATGGGTACTTCAACACGCTTGTATGGAAGCGAGTCGATGGGAGAGAAAACTACAACTAGCTATTTCAGTTAATGTTTCAGTCATTCAGTTTAAAGATGATAACTTTATAAATATTGTTGAAAATGCTCTTTCAACGAGTAAGTTGCCAGCAGAATTGTTGCATATAGAAATTACCGAATCCGTTTTTTCGGCAGATACCAACTCTATTTTGAATCAAATAAAACGTCTTCAAGCGCTCGGAATTAAAGTCTCGATTGATGACTTTGGCACAGGATATTCTTCGCTTTCTGTTATGCAAGATTTAGCGGTAAACACAGTTAAAATTGATCGATCATTTGTAAACAACTTGAATGGTAATGGCCATGCTATCATTTCAGCAGTAATGGATATCGCTTCCTCATTAAATTTCTTAGTTGTTGCTGAAGGTGTTGAAACCGAAGAACAAGCACAAGAACTTACTAAATTAGGTGTCCACTTTCTTCAAGGTTTCTACTTTTCTAAACCCATTGAAACTGTAGATATTCCCGATTTTTTAAATAGTAAGATGAAAGGATTAACCCCTCTACCTTTACCGTAACTTTTACTAACTTTACCTTTTTTAGCTTGTGTGAATAGATATTACTTACTCACATCATAAAACATGGCCTAATCAGTAACTTTTATTATTTTAGGGAAGTAAATATCAAATCGAGTGCCAGTACCAATTTCACTTGTACATAATACTCTTCCTTGCAATTTATCAGTCACAAGATTATGCAGTATATGAAGTCCTAAACCTGTACCACCTTCACCTCTTTTGGTAGTAAAAAAAGGGTCAAAAATATGAATTTTATCTATTTCAGAAATACCACAGCCATCATCCTCAAAAGAAAAATGTATTTCATTGTCAGAAGACTCTTTAACAGAAATAGATATTATTCCGGCCTCTTTATCTTGGAAAGCATGATTAATTGCATTAGTGACAAGATTAGTAAATATTTGACTAAATACCCCACCATAAATACTAGCTTGTATGTCATTATCACAACATAGTTTAAACTTAATATTAGCGCTTTGGGTAACAGGAACTAAACTCACTAATATCTGTTCAATGTATGGCTTTAATTTAATATTTTGCAACTCATCTACGAACTGATCTACAGATACCTCTTTAAAGCTTTTCACTAACTTCGCTGTTCGTGAAAGATTATTCATCACCAACGTATTACTCTTTTCCATTTCCGCAATAAAATGATCAAATTTACTCTTAGTTAACTCTTGATCTTCATAAGATTTCCTGAGCATACCTAAGGTATCCCCTAAATACGAATTAGCGGTAATACTTATGCCAATTGGGGTATTAATTTCATGGGCCATACCGGCAACCATAATGGTTAACGATTCAATTCGTTCAGATTGTATAAGTGCATTACGTTGCTTTTCTTCTTCTAAATTAGTCTTTGTTATTAATAGTAATTGATAATCTTGAGCAACACTATTTGAAAGAATTAACCCAATTAAAGGCACAATAAAAGCTTTGGTAATCAAAATACTAATAACAATAAAGAAAAGTACCCTTACGGTTTTACTCACTAAAGGTTCAAATCTCATTCCACTGTATTCAAACTCATTAATTCCTTGATAAAGAAAATGTGTAAGTGCTTTTTTATCAAACACCGCTGCGTCGAATTCTTGCACTTTCTGAAGAAGATTATCCGCAACAGCAAGATCGTCATGACACACTTGCAGGATATTTTTAGTCCCTATCAACTTCATTATCAATATTTCAAAAGAGCCAATAAGTTCTATACATTTAATAGGTTGCTCTCTCACCAACATTATATCTTTTCGTACATCATTGGTAGATACCGAGTCAACTTCAAATGATTTTACAGTTTTCACTAACTGGGTAATATATTTTTGATGAAAGTAGTTTAACTCATGCATTTTTCCGCCTATTTGAATTTCGTACGCACCAATAATACTTATTAAACTTGAAATGATAATAAGAAAATTTACGATATTCAGTTTCATAGATACAGAAAAACGCTGAGTTTTCTCTGTACCATTGGACTTTAATTTATTTTTCGTCCAGATAGTATTTTTAAAAATCATGTAATGCCATTCAAGGTTATCTGCTCACTAGATTAAAAGTCATTTTAAAAATAACCTTGGTAGGAGTATTTATCAGATATAATTAATATTGTAGGCTAGTGAATATACGAAGTAATGACTTTATCAATACTAGCTTTTTAAAAGCATAGTTGTCTTTTAACAATTTTCCAGTATTTATATATCATTGAAATAAAAATTTATTTTTGAATAAAAAATATAACTAACCTATTAGTTAATAATGAGCTTAGTACTTTTATTGATTTTTACAAAAAATACGACCATGATATGAAAAATCACCTCGGTAATCTTGAGTTACTTTTCACTTGAATAATTATTTAATATTGTGCTTAATATTATTCCGCCTCTTGTTTACTTAATTTTTCCTTATTAATTAGTAGAGTTATTTTATCAATCATCAAGATCAAGCAAGTAGCCAAGACATCCCCTTTGATAGTCCATCCTTAACAAGCTCACTTGCCAATACAAAGCTCAAATTCGCTACATTCAATTTATTTAATTACCTTGAACCACCGAATGCCGCTTATGAGTTCGAACGTATTTTTAGTGCTGAACAATGGCAAAAAAAACAACGTTGGATTAGTGAATATTTAGACGAATATCGACCGGATATTATTGGCTTTCAAGAAGTATTTAGCCCTAATTCATTAAAAGAGCTAGTGGCGAGTCAAGGATATCAATATTTTGCCGTGGTTGATCAACCTCAAGTAATTGATGATTTTATTTATCAGCGTCCTGTTGTCGCTATTGCCTCTCGTTACCCTATTATTGAAGTATTTTCGGTAGAGCCTAACATTGAGTTTGCCCAAAAATTAGGCTTAACCGATCAGTTTTCTTTTAGTCGTAGAGTATTACGAGCAACAATTGATATTCCTCATTTAGGCAATTGTGATTGTTATGTTGTGCATTTTAAGTCTAAACGTTCAATGATTGAACTGAATGAGCACAATAATAACTTCTCACCTGAGCAGACCATTATTGAAAGTCTAAAAGCACAAATAGCCGGTAGCTGGGGCTCAACAGTGCAACGTGGCAGTGAAGCAACATTATTAATGATGGATATGATACAGCGCCGTGAAGAAACGAATCAACCAATGGTATTAATGGGTGATTTTAATAATACCTTAGCCGATGGGGTGTTAAGCCATATACTCACCAACACTTTACGGTTTGTCTCAACCATTGATCGTGATGCCTATCTGGCTAAGTATTGCTTACATGATGCTTGGGATTTATATCAAGCTGTGCTTGCCAATGAAGGAAAAACTGTTAACAAAGCTGAAGAAACGCGCCCCCCAACACATTATTTTGGCGCAAGTAGCTCTGTACTTGATTACATTTTATTATCTTGTGAATTTGATGCTAATTATCACAACAGTCTTTATACAGTTAGTGCACATGAAACTTACGATCGCCATTTAATTAATCCCATTTTTGAACGTGATGGCGAAAGTACCGATCATGGCGTGGTCTTAGTATCGCTTACATTAAGATCATAATGGTTAATTATTGCTAATTAATCCTCACAACTAGTCATATTTATTGTTATATAGTGACTAAATAATAAGAAGCTAAGGCACAAATGTTGATATAATCTCAATAACTAGCGACTAGTGCTATTTTATATCAACACTGATAAATATCATTACTGTATTCTGATAGCTATCAAATATTCTATTTTATCTTCGACATAACTCAACGAGACTGCAATGCCCTACTTACTTTTAATACTGACCACTTTATTTTGGGCAGGAAATTTTGTTATAGGACGAGCAATGCACTCAGTATTGCCACCTATTGTTATGGCGGAGCTTCGTTGGACATTAGCATTGGTGATTCTATTGCCTTTTTTAATACCAAGGCTTATTAAGCAGAAAGCTGTAATATTAACTCATTGGAAAATGCTGACGGTATTTTCAATATTTAGCGTTGCTTGTTTCAATACCTTTATTTATATCGGTCTTACTAGTACAAATGCCTCTAATGCCACAATACTACAATCAGCTATCCCAATATTTATACTAATATTATCTTCAGTATGGTTAAAAGAACGTGTTTCTCTTCAGCAATGGATCGGAGTTACTATTTCGTTAATTGGCGTTTTAATGCTGATAACTCAAGGTCAAATATCTAACCTACTTTCATTGTCATTTAATGTTGGTGATTTATATGTATTAACCGGTGTACTGTGCTGGGCTATTTATTCATTATTATTACGCTGGCGCCCTGCTGAACTTGATGGTTTTACTTTTTTTGGGGTAACAGTGCTTATTGGTTCACTCATATTACTGCCTTTTTCTGCGGTAGAATTTTACTTTGCTGAGCATATTGTATGGGGAAATAAAAGCACATACGCGGTGCTCTACATGGCGATTTTCCCTTCTATCCTTGCTTATATTTTTTGGAACAAAGGTGTTGCCGATATAGGCGCAGTAAAAGCAGGGCTATTTATTCATTTAATGCCGTTATTTGGATTGTTACTCTCTTCAATTTTTCTGAACGAGAAAATTCATAGCTTTCATATTGTCGGTATTCTTTTTATCTTTTCAGGTATTTATTTAGCAATAAAAGCCAAGTTAATTCAGTGATACTGTTTCCCCCCTTTAATAACGATGTCCGGTATTTACTTTTATAGGAATAACTGCACGACTAATAGCGCATTGCATCCTTTTCTTTAAAAGAAGCAATCAAATCATTAAGCGCTTTTTCACGTTCAGGTTTTGACTCGTTAGGCACTAATCGACAAAACTTTACCGCCTCTATTGCACGGTCATCGCCATAAAGCGTTAATACTTGCTCTAAAAAGTCTTTATTTAATGAAAAAGTAGTGCTTAAGTAATCCAACATAGTAATAAAGCTTGTAAAAGTCAGGCCATCAAACACAAAATTCTCATCCACTACTGTATTTTCAATAGGAACACCATCAATAGATAATTCCCAACCACTAAAATTAACACGCTCTCGAGCAATCAAGAACATTTTCCAACCACTCTTTTTAAAGCCATCGAAAGCACTGCCAGTTAGCTCAGACTCTTGCAGCTCTTTTTCGGTCCAATTAGCCCCTATCGCTAACGCTTTAGCACTTTGTTTTACTATTTTATCTTTAATAAGCTTTTCAAGTATTACAAGTGCACTTGATTCGTTATGGCATCGGTAAGATTTACATTCATCACAAATTGGCATATTGACTGCTTGGCGTGTCTTTAATGTAGTCACAATCGTTTGGTGAGACCCTTCACCACAAAACCAACAAGTAAAACGACAATCGAAGGGGATATCAAGATTTAGTACATGCATACAATATTGCTCATTTTAGATTACCGCAAAGGCATTACTCGTTAGTTAGCTGCTATTTATTATATAGCGTCGTAAATATAAAACACTATCGGTTTATCGATTAAATCCAGGGCAACAAACGACTTATTAAAAAATCACCTTAAAACTTAAGGTATTTATTCTATTGCCGATACATAATTAACATCAACTTAGCATTAAAAAATCATGATTAACAATGTATTAAATAGCTCATCTAGCTTAGTAACATCTGTTGCCCAACCAATCAATGATATAGCTCACACTCTCACCGATGAGCTTAAAAATATTGCACCAGAAATAGCTCAAGAGCTGCTAAGTCAATTTGACCAAGAAAAAGTTGAAACATTACTCAAAAAAGAATTTGCCTCTATCCTTACGTTAACGAGTCAACCGGTCACTGTTAACTATGATATTTCCCCTGAAGAATTAGCGATGCGTACTGTATTAACCAGCCAGCAGGAAGGATTGGATAAGAACGAGAATAGCGAAGAGTTAATGAAACGTTTGAATAAGTCGGTAAAAAACATCCACGGCGCTTACGCAAATACTAGTGATATCTTATCGCGTTTAGGGCAGCTAGGTCATGAACAAAAGTCATTTTTAGCATCCAGTGAACAGCGTGTTGAACGAATGTTAGACCCGTTAATGGAAAGCAGCTATCGCGAAATAAATGAGGGTGACGACAGCAATCGTTTTGAACTGTCAGTAAAAACTAAAGAAGGCGATATTGTTAATATAATCTTTAACTCTGCTCAAGGTTATGACGAAGATACAGGTGAAGCGGTTGATAGTTTTGGTATTAGTTATGAAGTTGAAGGAGATTTGTCAGAGGTTGAACATCAAGCACTCAACCAAATATTGTTAGAAGTTGGCGAAATGGCTGATGAATTTTTTAAAGTCAGTGCAAACTCTTTTGGGCAAAGTTCATACAATAAATATGTACCTCCAGGCCAAGCTGAATTTAACTTAGACTTTTTAGCTGACTTCAACAATGAACAGCTATCAGGTTTTGATGTTGCTTTTTCAACCACTGAAAATCAACACGTTGCCAGTTCAGAAAACAGCTTTGAACTCAGTTACAATTTTGATGAAAAAAATGATACACAAGCCCTTTCGTTTAAGTCAAACGCAGGTGTTACCGAAATAGATTTCTCACTAGACATGTCTATTTTTGGTGGTAAAGACGTAGAACAAATGCAGCAATACTTAAACACATTAGATAAAAGCCTCGAAGACAGTCGCTTTAATAGTAATGACAGTAAAGCAAACTCTGCATTTGGTAAGCAAAATGATGCTCGTATGCAACAAGGCTTTGCTGTATTTAAAGACGCTTTTACCAGTATGTCATCAGCAGCCGAGCGCTATAGCAATATAGAATCAGTTGCCGCACACGAATTCACCAATGGCAGAGAAATGGTCGCCGATCTAGTTGATAACATGGTGACTAATGATCCTCGTTATAAAGGCCTTGGTGAAGACGCGGATAATACATTAGGTACAGGTATTTCTAAATTAGCTGATTTTGACGCAAAATTTGCATTTACGTCAGAGCCAGAAGGGTCTCGACCTATACATCCTAAAAGTACCGTCGAATTAAGTCAGGTAACCGAGCAATATAAATCAGGTGAATTAAACGGCACAACGCAAAATAAAACCGTTAATTCTCACTTTGATTATCAAGGTACTCGTCCAGATAATTATGATAAAACTGAAAGTTATAACATTAATACTGCGGTTAAAAAGCAAGAATTAGTCGGTCTTGATCAAGAACACCAAGTAGATATTGATAAAGAAACATATGAATTTAACCCAAAAACAAATCAGTATGAATTAGAAACGGCACTGGTTGAAAGAATAACAAACGAGAGCAGTATTCGACAAATTAACGATATTTGGCTTGAAAAAAATGAAAGTAGTCATGATAAAAAGGAAACAGAGCGTGTTGATTACACCGGAAAGCCTGAAGATTATGAAAGAACAAGTCATCACGCTCATGATAAATTAGTAACATTGATTGGTGATTTAGATAAACTAGAAAACAATAAACAGGTTAAACGTGACTACATGATTGACTTAAATAACGTGAACTTTTTTATGGATAATAAACCAGCAACTTAATTGCTCTTAATAAATGATATCTCCCACCCTGATATAAGTTAACGATAAGCCAGTTTTGAAATCAATGCTT
>Ga0193951_1000462_pt1 | contig 18459 bp, 17 predicted proteins | sample BB_2_MG_FD_140370 | JGI IMG/M metagenome (GOLD analysis project Ga0193951, IMG submission 140370) | Microbial mat bacterial communities from the Broadkill River, Lewes, Delaware, United States - BB_2_MG | ecosystem: Environmental > Aquatic > Freshwater > River > Microbial mats | place: USA... | reverse complement strand
GCAGATCGTTCGCATTTAGTCGCTTTAGTAAACATGGTAGCAACTGAATATCTAAATAAACAATCCTTTGATATCTTCATCATTCAAAATTCATTATCAGTTATTTTACATCTTATTGCTCGAAATATTCAATTCATAAATACTTCCGATTCTGTAAAAGAAGTGAAATCGTCTAAAATTCAGCAAATCATCAATTATATCCATTCCAATATTTATAGTTCAGATTTGCTATCGACTAAAAGTCTAGCTGAAGAATTTCATATGGCAGATAATTACATTAGTGAATATTTCAAAAAACATACGGATGTTTCTTTAAAAAAGTACATCATCAACTATAAATTAAAACTAGTTGAAACGCGTTTAAAATATACCGATTTACAATATTCTGAAATTGCCTTAGAACTCGGTTTTACAGATTCAAGTCATTTAAACAAAACCTTTCAAAGTTATAAAGGCACTAGTTTAAGTGCTTTTAGAGCTAGTTTGGCTTAATTTTATACAGAAACCTTTTTTTTTACTAATACCACTTTGTTTTCTACCAAATAAAATGGTGGTCTCGATTTTAAATTTGCAGTGTAATTAATACACACACAAAAGAAAATTTAAAATCAGATATCATGAAAACAACAGAATTTAAGACATTTAAAGTAGAAGTAACAGAAGGACAAGCTTGGGTAACATTTGACAATGCACCAGTAAATATTCAGGACATTCCAATGATAAATGACCTTGATAATTTGGCTGAAGAATTAGAAAACGACAGAACTATTAAAGTGGTTGTTTTTCAATCTGCGCATCCAGAAATTTTTGTTGCACACGCAGATACTAATTTCTTAAAGGATATGTCCACAACAGCAGTTTCTAGAGAAAACGTAAAGCTGTTAGATTTACAAAGAGTATTACAACGTATTAGCGCATTACCCCAAGTAACCATTTCTAAAATTGAAGGTTTTGCCAGAGGTGGAGGACACGAATTTGCCTTAGCAACAGATATGCGTTTTGCGGCGAAAGGCAAAGCAGTATTTATGCAAATGGAAGTTGGTATGGGAATTTTACCATGTGGTGGAGGTTCTTCACGTATGGCTCGCCAAGTAGGTTTAGGTAGAGCTTTAGAAATTATACTTTCAGCTAAAGATTTTGATGCAGACCAAGCAGAAGCTTACGGAACTATAAACAAAGCATTAGATGCTGATAAGATTGGTCCTTTTGTTGAAGATTTAGCAAACAGAATGTCAAAATTTACATTAGATTCTATTGAAGCTTGTAAGCGCACAGTGTATGCCTCAATCGATTTGCCTATTGAAGAAGCATTAAAAGAAGAAGCATATTGGTTGTACCAAGCTACAAGTAAAACAGCAGCGATAAAGCGTTTTACTTTGGCAGATGAAACTGGATTTCAAAACGATATTGAAAACCAGAGAAATTTTGAGTCTTTATTAATGGGATTACAAGACGTAAACTAAAAAACTTAAGTAGTAGAAATTATGAAAACAGCACAAAATAAACAGACGATTCTCAACTTTTTTGAAGCCTTTTCAGAAGGAAATCCAGAGAAAGCACTGCAATATTTAGACGATACCGTGATTTGGCAGTCTATGGGAATAAAAGGAGAACTTCCAGTTTCAGGAAAAATGGATAAAAACGGTATCGCAGAATTAATAAAAATGGTAAAAACTGCCATTCCAAAAGGTTTAGAATTAACACCTGTTGGTTGGACTGCAGAAGGTAATCGTGTTGCTGCAGAATTTATTTCTCACGGAATATTAACAAACGGAAGAGAATACAATAATCCGTATCACTTTTTATTCCTTTTTATAGATAAAAAAATAGTACACATCAAAGAATATATGGATACACTACACGTAAAGTCGGTATTTGTAGATTAATAGCAATTAAAATAAGATTATGAAAACAAATAATAACATCGCTTGGACAGTAAATGGCAAAATAATAAACAAAGCCAAATACGATGAAGCAATGGAAAAAATAACAACAGCAACATATGCTGAACAAGGGTCTTTACAACACGAGTGGTATGTGGCTGCAGATGGAGAAACCATTCATATTTATGAGCGTTATCAAAATCCTGAAGCTGCTCTAGAACATTTAAAAACTTGGGCGCAATTTGCAGGTTTATTTCAAGAAGGTGCCACCATGGATACTTTTAATGTGTATGGTGATGTTACACCAGAATTAGAAGCTGCACTAGCAGGAGCGACCATAATTATGAAGCGTTATGGCGGATTTGTAAAATAAAAAGAGATCAATTAAATACTAATTATAACAAATAAAAGAAAATAGAATATGAAAGCAATGCTTATAAACAATTACGGAGAAAACGGAAATTTCGAAGTATCAGAAATAGCAAAACCAGAAGTAAAAGCAAATCACGTTTTAGTGAAAATAGCAGCATCTAGTGTGAATACTATTGACATGATGATTAAAAATATGGGAGCAGATTTACCATTATCACCAGCTGCACCAGCCTTATTAGGTATGGATTTCTCTGGAACAGTAGAAGCTGTTGGAGAAGGAGTAGAAGGATATAAAGTTGGAGATAAAGTATACGGTTGTGCTGGCGGATTAGCAGATTTACCAGGAACATTAACAGAATATATTGTTGCAGATAGTAACTTAATTGGTCACAAACCAAAAGATTTAACCATGCGCGAAACTGCTGCTTTACCATTAGTAGCTATTACAGCTTACGAAGGTTTAACAAGAGCAGGAGTTAAAGAAGGACAAAAAGTATTAATACATGGTGGTTCTGGTGGTGTAGGTCATTTAGCAGTGCAATTGGCGAAGTATTTTGGAGCAGAGGTTTTTGCAACAGGAACTGGCGATAAACAAAAAGCAATTGTTGAAAAATTTGGAGCAACCTTTATTGATTTTACTACTGAAAAAGTAACAGATTACACTGCAAAATATACAGATGGTGGTTTTGATGTTGTGTTTGATACTGTTGGTGGTCCAAACCTGACTAACTCTATGGAGGCAATTGCTTTAAACGGACACATTTCCACAACGGTTTCTTTACTAGAAATAGATTTAACACCATTGCATTTTAAAGGTGCATCATTACACGTAGTTTTTATGCTAATACCAATGCTACATAACTTCAAAAGAGAAAATCATGGTAATATTTTAGAAAAATTAGCTGAAATCTCTAACGAAGGACATTTAACACCAATTGTAGATGACAATCAATTTTCATTAGAACAAGTTGGAGATGCTTATGCGCATTTAGCAAGCGGAAAAGCTATTGGAAAAGTAGTCGTTGAGAATTAAAAAGTTTATGGATACTTCAATGTATCCATGATGTTGATTAATAGCGTTAAAATGCCTCTTTTTTTAGAGGCATTTTTTATTGTGACGATACAACAAACCTTGAAAATTACCTAAACAACCATTTTTACTACTAAAAAATTACTGGTGTCTGAAACTACCTTTGTAATCAGATTAGTGTTCCTTCATTTTAAACAAAAGGCGGTTCATTAAAAAAACAAATTTATTATGAAAACAATGACAAATACAGACATAAGTGTACTCGAACAAGCGCGTGCACTGACGCAACCATCTCGTGAAGCTTCGCTAAAACGCGATCCTTCTGTCTCACAATTTTGGAATAGTAATAGAAAATTACTTGAGGAGGCATGGGCAGCATGGGAAATTGAAAATAAAGACAGTTTATTAATTCCTGATGAATCACTACTAGACCCACGTTTACGAAAAGCAATTAACGATGCATGGGAAAACCCAGAAAAGGAAAATGCCGTAGCAGATTTGTGGGAGGAAATTATTCCAGGTGTCTATATGGCACAGTTTTTTGACTTAGATCGCTTAGCGGAATTTCGTACCTATTTAGAAGCTGTAGCAAATTCAAAAATTCCTAAACGTTCTCCTTATGGCATACAATTAAATCGTTATGGAATGATGCTCGATCCAAGGTCTGAAGGACATTTAGCTGCACCAAATTTTCAAGCATTTTACAATGCTATGATGGATCGCTTTATGCGTCCGATTGCACGTTTGTTACTGGGCACTTATGGCTATGATAATCAAACTTTTGGTTTTTCTATTCAATACAATCCAGATAAAGACAAAGATTTACACGCACATACCGATGCTTCGTCTGCAACGTTAAACATTAACATTAATTTACCTGATGAAGAATTTACAGGTTCTATAGTTGATTTCTATGATAAAGCGTCAGGGAAAATCGTACAAACTAAGTTTGAGCCAGGAAAAGCTATAATTCACAGAGGTAATGTGCCACACGCAACGCATCCAATTACTAGTGGTCAACGTAGTAATTTCGTAGTATGGTTGTATGGAGATCGTATGCAAATTCCTAGAGGAAACACAAGTAGTTATGGAAATATCAACAGTAACACCATCAAAGATATCGCATTAGAAAATGTTACGGCGCGTCAACGTTGGAGTTTACCGGATGGCCCAAAAGATACTTCAGCACCATTTTAAAATAATAGAATATATTAGAAAAATAAAACGAAATGTCACCTTGAGCGCAGTCGAAAGGTCTCAATAGTTCTCGACTGCACTCTAACTGACATTTCAATTAAACATAAAAAAAATGAAAACCATATTAATAACAGGAAGTACCGACGGAATCGGGAAACTAACAGCTTTAAAATTTGCCAAAGAAGGCAATACAGTATATATACACGGTAGAAGTGAAGCTAAAGTAGAAGCGGTAGTTACTGAAATTAAAGCGACTTCAAACAACGAAAACATAAAAGGATTTGTAGCCGATTTTTCAGATTTAAAGGCTGTAAAACAATTAGCTGAGCACATAAAAAGTAAAGTGCCAAGTTTAGATATTTTAATCAATAATGCAGGCGTTTTAAAAACACCTACACAAAAAACAAAAGAGGGTTTGGATATACGTATGGCTGTAAATTATTTAGCAGCTTATGTGTTAACCGAAAACATTTTACCTATACTAGAAAAAGGAAATAATACTAGAATCGTCAATTTAAGTTCTGCAGCTCAATCTACAGTAAGAGATGCTGTGTTAACAGGCGATGCCTCTGTTAATTTAAGCGAAGCCTATGCACAAAGTAAATTGGCATTAACCATGTGGAGTTTTCAGTTTGCAAAACAACATCCTAACATTACAACTATTGCTGTAAATCCAGGCTCGCTATTAAACACCAAAATGGCTAAAGAAGCTTATGGACAACATTGGTCGCCAGCAGAAAAAGGGGTGAATATCTTATACGATTTAGCAACATCTGACGCCTATAAAGACACCACAGGAAAATATTTTGATAATGATAAAGGCGAAACCATCGGTCATTTCGCTTCAGCACATCCTGATGCTTACGATACTACTAAAATTGAGAACTTATTAGAGTTAACTAACAGTATTGTATAACCCGTTAAATTAATTGTTAAATTATAAAAAAATAATTTTTTAGTTAAAAGATATTGTAGTTCTTGCGCGATTAAATGTTTAATAAAAATGGATAACCTAATTACTTTTTCAATTACGGTATTTACGGGATTTTTTGCCATAACTAATCCTATTTCTAATATGACAGTGTTCTTGTCATTAACACAAGGTGCAGACGAAAAAACAAAACAAGATATTAACAAAAAAGCCAATTTAATAGCTTTTGTCATTGTTACAGTATTTGTGCTTTTAGGGAAATATATATTTGAATTGTTTAATATTAGTATTCCAGCTTTTAAAATAACTGGAGGCATCTTAATATTTTACATCGGTTTCGAAATGCTACAATCTAAAAAGTCGGACGTAAAAAATTTAAAACATGTTAACATCGATGAAGACATTGCCATATCTCCATTAGCGATTCCAATTTTAGCAGGACCAGGAACCATCGTTACCGCCATGAACTTTGTATCTAACGTTGAGGCTTTACAGATCATTTTGGTGATTGCCATTTTTGGTTCCATGAGTCTATTAACGTATTTAACGTTTAGAATGAGCGACTATATTGTGAATATTGTAGGCAATAACGTCATTTCTGTAATTGGAAAAATTATGGGTTTAATCATTGCCATTATTGGTACAGGAATGATTATTCAAGGGATTAAAATATCCTTTAACCTCATTACGACTTAGATTACGACTTCAAGCCAAACACATTACTGCTTTGTAGCATGTAGACTAATGACCTCTTAAGATTTAAAGCTTCTTTCACACGGTATCGTTTGTAATGGAACCGGCCTTTATTTGGTTGGTGTTTCAATATTAAAAAGCTGAACCATATAGCATTTATATTATTTTTACTGTTATTTGTAGACAGAGCACAACATGTAAATATCCAAATAAATAGCACAAAATTTTAAACCTACTGTATTTAAACGTATTTATCGTTAGTTTTATAATATGAAAAAGATTCTCATTATATTTTCACATCCTAAACTTGAAAAATCAAGAGCTAATCGAACTTTAATTGAACATATTAGAGGCAAAGATCAGGTAACTATTCACGATTTATATGAGGAATATCCCGATTTTCATATTGATGTTCCAAGAGAACAAAAATTATTAGAAGAACACGATATTATCATTTGGCATCATCCGTTCTACTGGTACAGTTGTCCTCCATTAATGAAACAATGGATAGATATGGTTTTAGAATTTAATTGGGCCTATGGACCAAAAGGAAAAGCATTGCATAATAAAATCTGTTTAAATGCCATTACAACGGGTGGTTCTAAAGAGGTATACTGTTCCGCAGGTTATAACAGTTTTACGGTAGAACAATTTTTAAGACCTTTTGAGCAAACGTCTAATTTGTGCGGCATGACGTACTTTCCTCCTTTTGCGGTTATGGGTACACATAGTATCTCGGATGATGTATTACATAATTATAAAATCAGTTACGGAAAATTAATCGATTTACTTCAGACAGGCCTCTCCTTGCAAGATTTTAAAAAGCTTTCATTTATAAACGATATCCCACAACTAAAAACCTCTTAAACATGACTGGAAGTTTACTTTTTATGGCCATTGTCTTCTTAGCAGGTGCTATTATTTGTGTCTCTATAGCCAAACGCCTGGGATTAAGTTCTGTAATTGGTTATTTATTGGCTGGTATATTAATTGGTCCTTATGTTTTGGGTTTTATTGGTGAGGAAGGTGATGATATTCTTCATTTTGCTGAATTCGGAGTGGTGATGATGCTATTTCTTATTGGTTTAGAAATAGACCCTAAGAACTTTTGGAACATGCGAAAAACCATTATTGGTATGGGTGGAATTCAAGTCGGAGGTACAATGCTGTTATCCTTTCTGCTATTTTCATTACTTGGATTTGATTGGGAGGTCACCTTAGTGATTTCAATGGCCATAGCACTTTCATCTACAGCCATAGCTATGCAAACGATAAAAGAAAAAGGTTTAATGCCTACAACGTTTGGAACTTCTGCTTTTTCCATTTTACTCTTTCAAGACATTATAGTCATTTTTATGATAGGGGCCATGCCGCTTTTAGCAAACACCGGAAACACAACTGAAGCAAACAACCATAATACTTCTGCAAATTTAATGGATAGCTTACCATTAGGGTTGCAGACCTTAGCCATTATTTCATCTGTTGCGGTAATTATAGTTTTAGGCCGTTTTATTATTGTACCTATGCTTAGAAAAGTAGCAAAAACTGGGGTGAGAGAATTATTAATAGCAGCTGCTTTTTTAATTGTGTTTGGCATTTCGTTTATAATGGAACTGGTAGGATTAAGTCCGGCTTTAGGAGCTTTTTTAGGTGGTGTGGTTTTATCCAATAGTGAGTTTAAACACGAATTAGAAAGCACTTTAGAGCCCTTTAAAAACTTGTTACTCGGTTTGTTTTTTATGGCTGTTGGTGCCTCTATTAACTTTATCGTCATTGCCAAAAGTCCGCTTACTATTGGAGGTCTTTTACTTGCCATCATTTTATTAAAAGCATTAGTATTATATATCACGGCACAGGTATTTAAATTAAAATTAGATCAAAAACTATTACTCACATTCAGTTTAGCCCAAGTAGGTGAATTTGCATTTGTATTATTATCGTTTGCGTTTAGTCTTCACATTTTAGAACAAGAGCAAATGGATATAATGCTCGTTATTACAGCATTAAGCATGGCGTTAACGCCTATTATTAGTATCCTTAATGAGCGTGTGATACTTCCAAAAGTAGGCACCAAACAATCCATTAAGCGTCCAATGGATCATATTGCGAAATCTCACAAAATTATTCTCGTCGGATTTGGACATTTTGGTAGTACTGTGGGCCGCTTTTTAAGATCCCATGGTATTGAAGCTACAATTCTAGATCAAGATTCTAACCGCGTGGATTTTCTTCGTAAAATGGGATTTGAGGTCTATTATGGCGATGCCACACGTATAGATTTACTAGAATCTGCCGGAATTGCTGAAGCAAAAATCATTATCGTAGCCACCAATAAAATTAATGTTTCTAAAGCTATAAGTAAAATTGTTAAGGATAAATATCCACATGTCGAAATGGTAATTCGCACCAAAAACAGATATGATGCTTATGAATTACTAAATCTTGGTCACGAGAACATCTATAGAGAATCCTTAGAAACTTCTTTGGCATTGGCTAGTGAAGTGCTGCACAAAATAGGGTTTAGAAAATACACACTAAAACGTCAGGTTAAGAACTTTATTAAATATGACGAAACCAGTTTAAGGCGCCTAGCTAAAACATCGAAGCGAGGTGATGACTATATTTTTAAAGCGAGGAAAGAATTACAAGAGCAAGAGGAATTATTGGGTGCCGATTTTAAAAGAGGTATAGTCGATTTTGATAAACATTGGGATAGCGAGCATATTAGAAAAGCATTGGAAAACTCTAATACAAAGATGTAACTCCTTAGCACTTATTTGAATCCAAAATTACCGTAGTTCAAGTCTGTATAATTAGTAATAATTTAGTAATTATTTAATAAAGAAAACGACTTTGAAATTGTAATTTTCACGTTTTAACCCCAAATATTATATTCGAATATAGTTATGAATCCTAAGCACGTTGCATATTCCATATTAGACCTTGCCTTAGTGTCTGAAGGCCAAACGCTTAAAGCCACATTTAATAATGCTTTAAAATTGGCACAAGAAGCAGAAAGCTTTGGCTATAAACGGTTCTGGCTCGCAGAGCATCATAACGCCGAAAATATTGGGAGTAGTGCCACCTCTGTTTTAATAGGCTATGTAGCACAAGGCACCAAAACAATAAATGTAGGCTCTGGTGGTATTATGTTGCCTAACCATTCGCCTTTAATTATTGCCGAACAGTTTGGAACCCTTGGAACCTTATATCCAAATCGTATAGATCTTGGCTTAGGTAGAGCACCTGGTACAGATAAAGAGACCGCTGAAGCCATACGTACGGACTTTATGCAAGCAGCACATGCTTTTCCTAAGGAAGTCAATAAAATACAAACCTATTTTTCTGCAGCTAATGATGAGGCTAAAGTCCGAGCCACCGTCGCTGAAGGAGTACATGTACCACTTTATATCCTTGGATCGAGCACAGATAGTGCACATCTGGCCGCTAAAAAAGGATTACCTTATGCCTTTGCTAGCCATTTTGCTACCGCACATTTATGGGATGCTATGGCTATTTACCGCAAAGAATTTCAACCGTCTAAAACACTAGACCAACCATATATGATGGCTGGTGTTAATGTTATAATTGCGGATACAGACGAGGAAGCCGAACGCTTAGCAACCTCATTGATACGGATGATTGTAGGCATATTTACGGGTAGACGTGCTAAAGTACAGCCACCAACAGACATGACGAATGACTTAAAAGATATCATGCGTAATCCCCAAGTGCATCAAATGTTGAAGTATTCATTTATTGGCAGTAAAGCCACCGTGAAAGCTCAGATTAAAGAATTTTTAGATCAAACCAAAGCAGACGAATTGATTGCGGTGACACATCTATATGATATTGAAGCTAGAATTCATTCGTATAAACGCTTGGCTGAAATTATGAATGAATTGCAATAAAAAACTCCTACCGTTACAATAGGAGTTTTTAAGCGTTTAAAAATATAGTTGAGTTACTACTTAGCGCGCATTGGATGTAGACGCTTTTTTAAATTTGTAAATCACACCAAAATTAATTCCGAAAGAAGAATAAGGGACTTTTACCGCTAACTTTTTTGAAGAATCGGTATTATCCGAAGGCAGCTCATCTACAAAGGTTGTATGCCTGTTAGTGCCTTCTGGTAAATTATCTAAGGTGTAAAGACCACGTACAGCAACGGTGCCGTCTGGTAATACAACATCAGTATTAAAGGCTGTAATTTCAGAATCCTTTCGCTTTAAGCTAATACCATAATACTCAGCTTCAGCAAATACACTAAAATTGTCATTCAGAGGATATTCATAACCGAGCGCTGCCACAAACCCTAAAGGAAACTGTCCGTGATAATCCTCTACATAATTAGTTTCAGAATACGATCCGTAAGGCACACCAATAGCATCGGCTTCAGCCTGAGTAAAGGTCGCTTTCTGATAAACAACAGCTTCAGTTTTTCCTCCTAGTTTTACAAGCGCTCCAAGACGTGCATAAACATTGGTATTAAATTTATATACGATGGAAGCTGCTGCACCAAATGCACGGGCTCTTGCGACTGCATCGACCTCATAACCTGTTAAATTAACATCTGAAACGGTTTGGTCATCTCCATGAAGGTATCCTAAACTCAAATCGAGACCAAAACTATCATTAAAGAAATAGGTCCCTCGTAATTGGGCATTTAAGCCTTCACCATAACTACCATAAGAATTTTCTATACCGCTAGCGGTCTGTGTTTCACCCAATTTCATGCCTGCACTTCCAATGGCATAACCACCACTAGCAGACACTTGAAATTGCGCATAAGTCGTTGTACTAAGCAATAGTGCTAAAAGTATTGTAATTGCATGTTTCATATTTGAAGATTTTTTACTACCAATTGAAGATTTGAACTTCATATAAATTTGGCCGCAAAGGTACGTCTTTATTAAGTTTCACTGCGTTAACTTTTATATAATTCTTTAGGAAAACACGTTAAAAAGCTTAGGCTTTTATACAGAGATTATTAGCTTTAAAACAGGTTGTATTTTATAATGGAAAATACAAATTTACTTGCCATAAAAAGGAATTAAATTGATCTGCAAATCTAAATATTCATACCAATACTCAATCTCACCAAAGCATCACCGCTCATTTTATCTCGTTTTCTTACTTTTACAGCGCTTTAAGTAAAAAAACAGCTTGATTAATCAAAAATCCATAGCAGTACTTCCTTTTGTCAATATGAGTAACGATATTGATAATAACTATTTTTGCGATGGTATTACCGAAGAAATCATCAATGCATTAACCAAAGTAAAGGGGTTAAAAGTTATCGCAAGAACTTCTTCGTTTGCTTTTAAAAACAAAAATGCGGATGTAAGACATATTGGCAATCAATTGGGTGTGGCCACAGTTTTAGAGGGTAGTATCAGAATATTCAATAAACGCATACGTATTAGTGTACAATTGATACGTACCAATGATGGATTTCAGGTGTGGTCTCAAAATTTCGATAGAAAATTAGAGGATATTTTTGAGCTTCAAGATGAAATAAGTCTAATCATCGCCGAACAAATACGGGAAAATTTTGGTCATCTCGATATTTCAAAGCACATATCTATCGTCGGAACCAAAAATATTAAGGCCTATAAATTATATTTAAAAGGGAGAGCATACCAACTCAATTGGGCCCTAGAGGATTACCTAGAAGCTATTAAATGTTACCAGCAAAGTATAGCGATAGATCAAAATTTCTATGATGCCTATTTTGCACTAAGCAGGTCCTATGGAATTTTGTCAAGTTGGGGAGTGATTGAAAAAGAAGACGGACGCCAAAAAGCTAGAACTTATTTAAAGGAGGGTTTAAAGATTAATAACACCTCTTATTTGGGCTATTTTTCGGAATCATCTCTCAGTTTTTGGAACAACTGGGACTATACCAGAGCCCTAGAAACTCTTAAGAAATCTTTGCATAAAAATCCTAGTTTCGCTATAGCTTACGAAGGTATTGCTGAAATCTACATGGCTACAAACCAATTAAACAAAGCACTTTCTAACATCAATAAAGCCATTGAAATTAGTCCATTATCGCCTAACCATTACTTTACAAAAGGGAATATTTATTTTTTAAATAAAGATTATAATAAAGCGATTAATTATTTGAATGAATGCCTAAGGATTGATCCTAACTTTACCTTAGCTATTGAAACCAAATTAGCATGTTTCATGTTTTTAAATGACGCTTCTAATTTCAATAATTATATAGCCACAATGCCGCAGCTTATTCATCCGAAGTTGTGTGAAATACTGTTTAGCTTTATCAACAACACACCTGTAGATGTGAAATTAGATACTGATACCATAAATATGGATGAAGCCTTCAAAAGTATTTACCCTTGGTGTTTGTATTACCTCATCTATGCGAATAAAACGGATGAAGCTTTAGATATTTTTGAAGAAAAGATGAAACTAAAAGTCGGGCAATTAGTTAACTTTCAATTAGATCCGTTTTTAGACCCTTTGAGAAGTCATCCAAGATTTCAATTAATTACAGCCCAAACCTTATCTTCTGGAATTCACATCACAAAAGAAACATCACCCAAGGAAAAAAACGTCCTTATAAAACCCTTAAATGCATCCGAAATCACCAAATATAAATGGGCTTTAGAGCATTTCTTAACAGACACCAAACCGTACTTAAACCCGAATCTTTCATTAAAAGAACTGGCCCATAACATTAATTTACATCCTAATAAATTGTCTTGGCTCTTAAATGCCGAATACGATAAAAACTTCAACGACTTTATCAATCAGTACCGATTAAATCATTTTAAAACCATCGCATTAAATCCTAATTTTAAACACATTACTATTTTAGGCTTGGCTTACGATAGTGGCTTTAATTCAAAAAGTGTTTTTAATACGTACTTCAAAAAAACAGAAGGTACCACACCGAGTCAATGGGTAAAATCTAATAAGAGTGTTTAATCTCACCCTTTTAAATCAACTTATTAATTAGCAGAACCTCACATCTTCTTGTGCTTGTGCATAGGTGTTGCTATGGATTAAAAAAAACATAAAGTTTACAATTCCGAACGTCCTAATTTATAATCTCGGACGATTGAAGTTCATTTATATACCACCTTTGCACCATCAAATAATTATAAATCAATCAAAAAACAAACAATTATGAAAACATTTCATCCCACATCCAAAAGGTTCTCCACAAACATACTCAAAACCATTAATAATCATGCTGTACTCATTTTTTTGCTAGGTATCACTACCTTAATATCATCATGCTCTAGTGACGATGATTCCAATACACCAAGCACTAATTACACAACCGCTGAACAGCTATTAACCGATAACGACTTTCAAGGGTATGCCGTTATTACTAAAAACGGAAATGATCTTGTACGTCAAGGTTTCGGGTTGGCCAATGAAAGTACAACGCTGCCACAAGATAATAATTTGGCGTACAGAATAGGGTCGGTAACCAAAACCTTAACGGCTGCTGCAATGGTACAGTTAAAGCGCGATGGCTTAATTACAAGCTTTAATCAAACTTTAAATGAATTTGATGACACATTTCCTAATGGAGATCAAATTACAATTAAGCAATTGTTGTCGCATCAATCTGGTATTCCTGATTATCAGTTTATAGTCGAGGAGGCTTACGAACAAGGAGAAATTCTAGATGAAGCAGATATCTATGAGGTTATAATGGAGATGATCTCAGAAAACGGCCTCAATTTTAGTCCTGGTTCAGGAAAACAGTATAGCAATTCAAACTTTCTTATCGCAGCATTGTTGATTGAAGAATTATCTCAAATATCTTACCACGACTATATACAACAACACATTTTAACGCCCTTAAATATGACAAATACATATAAAGGCACCAATATAATCGATGCCAATACACATGCTGAAGGCTATAACAATGGTAGCAGTAATAGCAACTATCCTATGACTATTGCATTTGGAGTGGGTGATTTTAGTAGCACACCTAACGATATGGAAATTTGGACAAACGCTGTTAAAGCCAATTGGTTTACAACCGCTGAAAAAGCTGAAATATTTGCTGAAGACGTCCCAAGTGGCTATGTCGATTTTGGTCTCGGTTGGTTCACCACACAAGAGGGAAACACCACAATGTACTGGCATGGTGGAGATATCAATGGCTATTGGAGCATGATTGGTTTTATACCAGAATACGATGCTACCATCGTACTATTAAGTAACCAACAAGACGATACTGGTGCGCAACGCAGTACCATTATACAACAACTATTAACCAATGAATTCAATTAAAATTATAAATGAACCATGCAACCTGCACACATGAAACAGTTATCAACCATACTCATTCTTTTTGCACTATTAACAAATGCTGTGTTTGCACAAAGTGAGTACGAACCGCTAAAAGATAAAACGCGTAATCACAAATACAGAGTGAGTTTTCCTGCTATAATTTTAGGCAATATTGGCAAAGGTGGCGAAAGAACAAACACAAAACATATCGAATTGCATGTAAAACGCGAATTAGACGCTAAAAATAGTGTAGGCATAAAATTGGCCACTTGGCGATTATTTCAACCTATGGGAATTCAGTGGTGGGACGGACTTTTAGACAAAATAGATTCAGAAAGTGAGTTCTATCCTGGCTACCTCAAAGAAACCGGAATTGGTGTGTCGTATCAGCGTATGCTATGGAAAGGGCTATTTGCATCTATAGAAGTGTTACCACAATACAAAACCTATGTAGACCTAAATAATAAAGAAATAGCCAATGGCTTTAAACTATATACTTCATACCACATTGGCTATCATTTAGCTTTTGGTAAAAAGAAACAATTCTTTATAGAGCCTCAATTTCATTGCCAAAACTGGATGATTGACACCAATACTCCTGCTGAATTTAAACAACTGGACAACAAATGGAAATCACATTTTCTATTTGAACCCAACCTGTATATTGGTATTAAATTTTAAATCAACATACAGTCTAACTAAATCATATTAATATTATGAAAATCATTATTTTAACGATAGTTCTTACAGTGGGATGGTACGGTTTTAGTCAACAAACTATAGACAAAGACATACAGAAGTTATTCACTGCCGAATTAGAAAAAGAAAATATAAAAAGTGGCCTGCTACACATCTATTCTAAATCGCGTAACATTGATTTACAAATCGCCAAAAGCAAAGAAGATACTATCAATAGTAACAGTCCATTTTACACGGCTAGTGTCACTAAAATGCTAACAGCCGTAGCCATCGGAATTTTAAAAGAGAAGCATAAACTCAATTTTAACGATAAGATTGCTCAATATTTACCTGAAGCGTTAGTACGCAACCTTCATGTTTTTAAAGGTAAAGACCATTCAAAAGACCTTACCATTGCACACTTATTACAGCATACGTCTGGATTGCCAGACTATTTTACAGATCACACCAATGATGGCAGCCCTAATGTCATCAATCAGCTATTGTCGAATCCTAAAAAGTCATGGTCCGCAGAAGCATTGATTACGTTGACCAAACAAAACATGACACCGCTTTTTAGTCCTGGTACAAACTATCATTATACCGATACAGAGTATGTGCTTTTAGCATTGATTATAGAAAACGTTAGTGGTTTACCATTTCATCAGTTCTTAGAGCAACACCTATTTCAGCCTTTACAAATGCAGAGCGCTTATATCAACTTAAAATCAGCACCAATAAAAAAAAACTGGCCTATGACTAAGTTTTATGCTGGTGTTATGGAGTTATCATCACTTACAAGCTTAAGCGCTGATTGGGGTGGTGGTGGTTTAGTAGCTACAACTCAAGACTTAATTACGTTTCTGGAAGCTTTTAATAAGGATGAAATTGTAACTAAAACGACGCGTTTAGCCATGCAAAATTGGCGCTACGAAACGGAAGGTATGGACTACGGATTTGGAATACGAAAGGTATCTATGAAAGCCGTAACAGGTGCTGATACCGATGTACAACTTATTGGGCATTCTGGTAGCACAGCGGCCTTTGTATGGTATTGTCCACAATTAGACACCTACATTTCTGGTACTTTAAATCAATTGGAAGCTTCAAAAAGTGCTTTCATGTTAGTTCACAATGTACTCCAAATAATAGAACGCCATGACTAATACGAGCATAAGAACCCTGAGTTCCTCTTAATTCTAAATAGATGACTAATGAAACTAACAAACACACAAACCATTTTATTAGCTGGAGCGACAGGGTATTTAGGTGGCTATATCGCTAAAGCTTTAGTAGAAAATCAATATAATACTAAACTTATTGCAAGATCAGTTCAAAAGCTACAAGCCTTAGAACGAAAAACGGTAAAGATCGTTAAAGCAGAAGTCACTCAACCTGAAACCTTAAAAGGCATTTGCGAAGGGGTTACTACCGTCATCTCTACAGTAGGCATTACCAGACAAAAAGAGGGTTTAACTTATATGGATGTCGATTATCAAGCCAATATCAATTTACTAAACGAAGCCAAAAAGGCGGGCGTTAAAAAATTTATCTACGTGTCTGCTATTAACGGAAATAAATACCGACATCTCAAAATTTTTGAAGCTAAAGAGAAATTTGTAGACGCTTTAAAAGCATCTGGATTGGACTATACTATTATTCGGCCTAATGGTTTTTTTTCAGATATGAAAGACTTTTTAGACATGGCCAAAAAAGGAAAAATATACCTTTTTGGTCATGGCGAACAAAAATTTAATCCTATCCATGGAGAAGATTTAGCAATCGTCTGTTTGCAAGCCATTGCGTCTCCTAGTACTGAAATTATTGTCGGTGGGCCAGATGTGTTAACGCTAAACGAAATAGGGGAGATGGCATTAGAGGCACTAGACAAACCTATAAAAATTATTCACTTACCAGATTGGACAAGGCGCTTTACAATTTGGGCATTTCGCACATTTACATCCTCTAAAACCTATGGCCCCATTGAATTCTTTTTAACCTTAATGGCAGAAGATCATATGGCGCCAAGATTTGGTGCCAAACGCTTGTCGCAGTTCTTTAAAACACAAACCTCCTAGTTACAAATTCGGCATAGCATCGTCAGTAATATATAACAACAATTTAAAAACACATCTCATGTTCAAAAAATACAAAATATTAAAATGGCTTTTAACAAGTCTAGGCATCATCATCGTGTTCACAGTCGCATTAGGGTTTTATATCGCAAGCCTTTTACCAGAAGAAAACACCAATCTTAAAAATAGTAAAGCCAGTGATTTGGCCTATAACAATGAAGCCATAACAACGGATCGTGGGAAAATATTAGCAGTGGTCACCAGCACGGACACGATGGGTTTAAGTGGAAAAGCCACAGGCTTCGAGCTTACCGAATTAGCACGTGCTTACTATGTCTTTAAAGCCAATGGCTTCGATGTGGATGTTGCAAGTCCTTTAGGTGGCGAAGCTCCGGTGGTTTTAGATGACGACGATATGGGACGTTTCGATTATGCGTTCTTAAACGATAGCATCACACAACAAAAAATAAAACAGACCATAGCTTTAGAAGACATTAATCCCAATGCCTATAAAGCCATTTATTTTGTTGGAGGTAAAGGAGCCATGTTCGATTTTCCAGATAACCAGTACATTCAGCGTATGGTTAAAGACTTTCAAAAGACGAATAAAATCATAGGTGCCGTCTGCCATGGACCTGCCGCACTAACCAAAGTAACCTTAGAGAACGGAGACCCTTTTGTTAAACATAGAACAGTTAGCGGATTTACCAATGCCGAAGAATTATTACTAATTCCAGATGCCAATACTATTTTCCCCTTTTTGCTTCAAGATAAACTAATCGCCCAAGGTGCAGTCTTTAACGAAGGCGATATGTACTTAGAAAAAATCAGTGTCGATAAAAATTTAGTCACGGGTCAAAACCCTTGGTCAGTCTGGACATTAGCAGAAAGCATGGTACAACAATTGGGTTATACGCCCAAAGAACGCGCTATCACAGCAGATGAAAACGCGGTACATGTTTTACAAGTCTTTAAATCCGAAGGTTTAGAGCATGCTAAAGCCCAAATCAAACACATCATCAAAACAAAAGAACAAGAGCTTTCCAGAGCATTACTCGTAGAACATAGCGCTATTGCCATTTTACAAGTACAACCCAAAACGTTTTTCGATGTGCTGAGCTTGGCGGCTTATGCTAAAGAACTTCAAGAGGAATATAGGGCTACAACCAAATAAAACGGTTTGGTGTAGTATATAAATGCACTAAGCTTATCATCCTACAACCTCTCCATGCATTTCTGCGCATAACTTTTAAATAATTAAGGTATTACGGTATTATAGTTTTGTAATACTTCGTAAATTTAGGGTCTGTTTATAAT
>Ga0193951_1000461_pt1 | contig 18460 bp, 21 predicted proteins | sample BB_2_MG_FD_140370 | JGI IMG/M metagenome (GOLD analysis project Ga0193951, IMG submission 140370) | Microbial mat bacterial communities from the Broadkill River, Lewes, Delaware, United States - BB_2_MG | ecosystem: Environmental > Aquatic > Freshwater > River > Microbial mats | place: USA... | reverse complement strand
TGGTATATAGGCTCTATTACCTCTTACAAGCTGTTGTTGTCTTTCACTAAGTATAGCTGATCTTATAGATGCTATATCAGCACGACCTTTACCGATATCTGCTGACTGTTTCGAAGCACCCAGTTTTGGAATTGCTACCGCAGATAAAACTCCAAGTATAATTATAACAAATATAAGTTCTATGATTGTAAAAGCTTTTCTAGAATTTAACATAAAATTTCCTTTATGACATAAATAAATTATTTTATCTATATTTTACTTATTACTTTATATGAATTTACTGAAAAATATGAAGAAGGTGTTAAAAAGGCATAAACCCTCACAATAAAGTGAGAGTTTATTTAATAAATAAATAATAGCTTAGTTACTTTGTACTGAACCGTTGAAATCATCAGAAGAAAAACTAAATACAGGTTGCTCTATACTATTACCATCTTTACAAAAGATCTTTTCTGCAACTGGCAGAGCAGCTGTTGAAACATTTAAAGCTTGATCAGAACTAGTAAGGTCACTCCAATTTTCATCACACTTATTAAGATTTACGACTGTAACACCATTTGGCAAATCAACAAAATCTGTAATATTTAAATTTTGAATAGAACCATTACCATCAGCAATACTGCTAGCCCACATCGTTGGAGCAACTGTTCTGTTTAATGTAGCTACAAAACTCTCCATATTTTGAATTTTTGCTTGTTGAGAAACAGCACCCATCTTTGGAACCGCAACAGCAGCCAAAATACCTAAAATAACGATAACGAAGATCAATTCGATCATTGTAAAACCAGCTCTTTTCATAAAGAACTCCTTAATTAAAATGTTTTGGTTACACTAGTAACCGTACTTAGTATTATGCTCCAAGTTGTCTTAAAAAATACTTTATTTATACATTTAATAACCTAAAAAAACAAATTTTACAATTTATTTAAAAAATACAATAGTTGGAACTAAACTTGCTTGGCTTTTAATATAATCTACAACTAAAAGGACAAACAATGGCAATCTCAGTATCACGTACTTCAGTATTAGCAAAAGAAGCACTTAATTATCATGCTGCAAGAGAAAAAATGATAGCTTCAAACATTGCAAATGCAGATACCCCATACTACCGCCCTCGTGATATCCGTTTTGGTGAGTATTTAGCACAGAAAAAAGCAGAAATAATGGATGACAACAAAGGTCAACTAGAGATGGCAAAAACATCTCAAAATCATTTAGAGCCAGAGAAACCGACAAATACAAGTAAACCAATAACTTTTTTTCGTGATGGTCATATGGCTAGAAATGATGGAAATAGTGTTGATTTAGATGTTGAAACAACTGAAATGAGTAAAAACTCCATAATGTTTAGCGCTTTAATAAATGCGATCAAAAAAGATAGCGCTATTTTTAAAAGTGTCATAGACGCATCGTCAAAGGCTAGTTAACCATGTCAAGTTTTATGAGTAGTTTCGATATAAGTGGTTATGGTTTAAGCGCACAAAGAGTTCGTGTAAATACGATCTCTAGTAATATAGCAAACGCGCAAACAACACGTACAGACGAAGGTGGTCCTTACCGTCGTAAAGAGGTAGTTTTTAAAGCTGTAAACTTTGATGATCAGTATAACAAAGCTCTAGGTAAAGATACAAATAGCGCAAAATACCAAGACCCTTTAAATGAGGGTGAATTTGGAAAAAAGGTAAATCCTGCTATAATGAGTGTAGTAGTTGATAAGATCTCACGTGATGATCGTGAACCAAAAATGAAGTTCGAGCCAGAGCATCCAGATGCGGATGCAAACGGGTATGTAGCGTACCCAAATATTAATCCTGTTGTGGAAATGGCCGATTTAGTAGAAGCTACAAGAAGTTATCAAGCAAATGTATCTGCATTTCAAAGTGCAAAAGATATGGCAAATGCTTCGATATCTCTTTTACAATAAAGGGTAGGTAATGAGTAACGTTACAAATGGTGTTGATGGACTATTTAGCTCATCAACTGCTGATCTATTAAAACAAAAACAAAAAATTGATGGTGGAGTTAACGGTGGTGAAGCTTTTGCTAAGCATCTAAAAGGCGCTATCAATGAGATGAATGATATTCAAGTAAAAAAAGAGGAAGCTCTTGGTGATCTTGCTACTGGTGAAGTAAAAGACTTGCACCAAGCAGCACTTGCTATCGGTAAAGCTGAGACAAATATGAAACTAATGCTTGAGATCAGAAACAAAGCATTAAGTGCATATAAAGAGCTCGGACGTACACAAATCTAACAAACGCAAATTATAATAACTTGAGCGCACAAAGTAAAAACAAGAGTAAAAAGATCTTTTTACTCTACACTCTCCTTAGTATTGGTTTTTTAATTTTTTTAGGAGTAATGCTCTTAAATGTCGTAAAACACAGAAACTTACCCTCATTATATACGAAAAACACATCTTACGCCATGCGTGGAAATATAATAAGCGCAGATGGGTTTACACTAGCATATACTACTAAGCTTTATAAAGCTGTTGTAAATACACGATTTATTGATCCTCAAAAGAAAGATCTTTTTATTGAACTCTTTAGTATATATTCTGGTATTGATACAAAAACAATTAGAAAGAAACTCTCTCGTAGAAATGGTGTAGTAGTTTTAAGCTATAACATAGAAGAAAAAAATGCTCAGTATTTAAAAAAGTTGGCATATGAACTTAGAAGATATAAAGTATTTATACCAAGAATAAATCAAAACACCGGCACTAAGATCGTGCAAGGTCTGAATATTATAGAAAGCGGTGAGACAAGAGAGTACCCTTACAACAAACTTTTAACACCAATCATTGGTTATACACATAAAATAGAAGATGATGGATACACAAAAATAAAAGGAGTCAAAGGTTTAGAAAAAAGGTTTGAAGCTGAACTAGAATCTAGACAGGATGAATTAAGCCAAGGCAAACGTGATGTTAATGGCTATATAATCTTAAATAAAAAAAGTTTTACAAAACAGCAACTCAATGGTTTAAATCTTAAACTAAATATACCTGCTTCACTACAAGTTAGAATGGAAAAAATGCTAGATCAGATGAAAATAGAACTAAAAGCAAAAGAGGTTATGCTTGCTATTATGGATACAAAAACTGCAAAAGTTGTCACAATGGCATCATCAAATAGATATCTTCCAAAAGAGATTCGTAAAGAAGATTATCCATCTTTAAATTCTGGTATGCTTGAGTATAGCTTTGAACCTGGTAGTGTGATCAAAACTATAACCTTTGCACTACTTTTAGAAAAACAGCTTGTAAACCCTTATGACCTTGTAAACGGTCATAATGGTCGTTTTAAAATTGGTCGTAAAGTTATTACTGATGAACATGAGTTTGACTGGCTTAGTGCTGAGAATGTTATAGTTCACTCTTCAAATATTGGTATTGCCCAACTAGCTCAAAAAATGAGTGGAATAGAGTTTCATGAGGGTTTAAAAAAATTTGGTTTTTCAAGTAAATCTACTCCTGATATGATCTATGAAAGAAAAGGATTTATACCAAGTCCTACCAGATTAAATAACGAGATCTATAAAGCTACATGTTCTTATGGTTATGGTATGCATGCCAATTTAATGCAACTTATACGAGCATATAGCGTATTTAACAATGGCGGTAAAAATGTTACTCCACAGATAGTTGATTCATTTATTAATGAAATGGGTGAACAGATTAAAATACCAAAAGATAAACAAACTCAGATTATAGATTCGGCAACAGCTCATCGTATGAAACAAATACTTATTAAAACCGTTAACAAAGGTACTGGTGTAAAAGCTAAAACACCAGGTCTAGAGATTGGTGGTAAAACTGGTACTGCTCATAAAGTTGAAAAAGGTATCTATGTAAACAAATACAATACTGCATTTTTAGGTTTTGCAAACGATAAAACAAAAAAATACACAATTGGAGTAGTTGTAGTTGAACCTAAAAAAAGTCAGTTTGCATCTCAAACAGCTGTTCCCGTTTTTAAAAAAGCTATAGATATTATGGTTGAAAACAGCTACTTAGAGCCAGATATTATCAAGTAACCTCGTATCTCCAACCTTTGCTTCAACTAAAATAATCGTATTAGAGATCTCTACATAATCAATTTTGTTAAAGTCCCTATCTAAAATCTCTACATAAAAGACTTCTAAAGGTTCAAGTTTTTCTAACATATTATTTCTGATCTGTTTTGCATCTAGTATATTTTTACTGATCATACTTGATGCTAAGTTTAGTGAAGCAGGAATTTTAAGTGCTTCTTTTCTTTGTTCTTTTGAAAGATAGCTATTTCTACTACTAAGAGCTAAACCATCTTTGTCTCTTTTTGTATCTACTGAAATGATCTCAACATTCATAAAAAGTTGTTTTACCATTAACTTTATTAGATTTAATTGTTGTGCATCTTTTTTTCCAAAATATGCATATGTTGGATTTACGATATTTAAAAGCTTATTTACAACTGTTAATACTCCATTAAAATGAGTTGGTCTTGTATGTCCCTCAAGTATATACCCTCTAATGTTTGGAGCTTGAACACAAACTTCATCTTTAGAGTATATATCTTCTGGTTTAGGGAAAAATAATAGATCCACACCTGACAACTCACATATTTTTTTATCTGCCTCATCTTTTCTTGGGTATTTATCTAAGTCCTCATCTTTTGAAAACTGTGTTGGATTTACAAATATTGAAACAACTACAAACTCATTGTTTTTTCTTGCCTCTTTTATAAGAGATATATGCCCTTCATGCAAAGCACCCATCGTTGGTACGAAACCTATAGTTTTATTAATTTTTTTTACATAATCTCTTAGTTCATGCGGGTTTGAAATAATCTTCATTTTCTTACCTAATGTGTTATAATTGCGCAATTATACAATACATTTCTCTGAGATTCTTAAATCTCTAGCTTTACTTTTATGGGACAAATTTATGGACAACTACGAATATACAGAACTTTTAAAAACTTTATCTACAAAAATGGACAATATAACTGGTGTAGTTGAGCCTGATAAATTACAAAATAGACTTAAAGAGATAGAAGATTTAGAAAATGATCCTGAATTTTGGAACGATGCTAAAATTGCTGCAAAAATTCAAAAAGAGAAAACTCAATGCGAACGCAAATTAGAAAAATATAATATTGCAAATGAAGCTATAGAAGATGCAAAAGAACTTTACGATATGGCAAAGGAAGAAAACGATGAAGACTCTATAGAATCACTATTTGAAGATGCACCTAGTTTAGAAGATCAAATCAAAAAAATGGAACTAGAAGTTTTATTAAGTGGAGAGAGTGATGCTAATAATGCTATCCTTTCCATACATCCTGGTGCAGGTGGAACGGAGAGTCAGGACTGGGCTTCTATGCTTCTTCGTATGTATAAACGTTGGGCAGAAAGACGTGGATTTAAAGTTGAAACACTTGATTATCAAGTTGGTGATGAAGCTGGTATAAAAGATGTGTCCATAATTATAAAAGGTGAAAATGCTTATGGGTATTTAAAAGTTGAAAACGGTATTCATCGCTTGGTGCGTATAAGCCCATTTGACTCAAATGCCAAACGTCATACATCTTTTTCATCTGTAATGGTATCACCAGAGATCGACGATAACATAGAGATAGAGATCGAAGATAAAGATATCCGTATAGATACATACCGTGCTTCAGGTGCGGGTGGACAACATGTAAATAAAACTGAATCTGCAATACGTATAACTCATATAGAGACTGGTGTTGTTGTTCAATGTCAAAATGACAGATCACAACATAAAAATAAAGCTACAGCTATGAAGATGCTGAAGTCTCGCCTTTATGAATTGGAACTTGAAGCTCAAAAAGCTGAACAAGACGGAGTGGCTAAAAGTGAGATCGGCTGGGGTCATCAGATCCGTTCATATGTAATGCAACCATACCAACAAGTAAAAGACACTAGAAGCAATGAAGCTTACTCAAATGTAAGTGGTATACTAGATGGTGATATAGACGCAATCATAGAGGGTGTTCTTATATCTAATAACAAAGCTTGATTTCAAGCGTACGTAAGACTCTATTTTGAGTTCCTGTGAACATTTTTCTTTAAAAAATATTCCATACACTCAAGTCTTATGCACCCTTCTTAGAGCTTAAAAAACTATAACCTAAAAAACCAATTCCAAAAACCATCATAATTATAAGCATATAACGCATCTGTTTTTCTTGAGTTTGTTTATAAGTTTGTAAAAAAGGACTTTCTTTCGGTTCTTTTGACGAACTACTAGAACTTTGTCCTGCCATTTTTGCTTCCATTCTCGCTACGTTAGCTGCAGCTATTTCATTTTCAGTAAAACCTTTTTTTGGTGCTGTCCAAAAAAATGCAGCAAATGAAACAACTATTAATACTGCTCCAATACTTCTAAGTAATACTTTTTGATGCTTTATAAAAAATTCCATTTTAATTTCCCATATATATTCTATAACAATATCATTATACTAAGAGAGATTTAATTTTTTATTTAAACATCAGTATCATTTTATTAAGAAGTCTTATATCTAAGTGTTTATTCATATCAACTTTCATAAGTTTTAAGGCCTCATACGATGTCATAGCTTTTTTATAGCTTCTCTGACTTGTAAGAGCATCGAATATATCACAAAGTCCTATTATTTTAGCATATAGTGGTATCTCTTCATTATAGAGCCCACTAGGATAACCTGAGCCATCTACTTTCTCATGATGATATTTAATCCCCTCTAAAATTTTTTTATTTTTTATACCAAGTCTTAAACCTAAACTTACACCATAGTTTGGATGTTTTTTCATTAGTTCGAATTCCTGTATAGTTAGTCTACCTCTTTTATTGATAATATCAGGAGATATTTTGCTTTTTCCAAGATCGTGTAAAAGTGCTGCTTCACCTAACTCTTCCAACTCTATCTCATTGAAGCCTAAAAAACTACCTAAACTTAATGCATATATTGCTACATTTATAGAGTGTGTATGCGTATAATAATCATGTGTAGCTATCTTCATAAGTAATTTTATAGCAAACTCTTCATCGAGTACAATATCAACAAGTTCATCTACAACTTTTTTTGATTCTTTATAATTACTCAATTTTTCTGGACTAGCAAAAAGTTCATTCAACGCAATAGATGCATTTTTATACATCTCATTAATCTGTTTTGTGAATGTTCCTGTATTACCTTTAGTAGATATTTGCTCTAAATAATTTTTATAAAAATCCTCATAAATTTGATGTTCATTATCTTTTACAAATAATCTATTTGTTTTTTCAACATACAATAGGTCATCATCATCTATTATATTACCCTTAGATTTTAGCTCTTTAACTTGTGACTTGTTTTGTACAGCATAATATAATGAAAAATCATATGCACAACCTTCGGCTACTATACTTTTATCTATTGATATATATTTGTTCTCAGCCATTGTACACTCCTATAAACTAATCATTTATTATTGTACATCCATATAAATTAAACTAATATTAATTAAGATTATTTAAATATAACATAATAAAATATTCAATTCAATAAGACTACATTAAAGCTTAGTATGTCAATATTGCACTATGAATATACTAAAAGAATTTTCTATAAATGATAAATGCTCTTACTTAGATGATTTAGAGCAGACTATGCATTATAAAATTATTGACAATTGTTCAGAACATAAATGTGAAGACTTTATAGAACGTGGTTTTAGACGTTTTGGAAAGATGTATTTTAGACCAATATGTAATGAATGTAATGAGTGTAAAAGCATAAAAATAGATGTCAAAAACTTTAATTTTTCAAAATCCCAAAGAAGGGTTATGAAAAAAGCTCAAAATATAAAATCTGTAATACAAAAACCTTCACTAACTAAAGATCATATAGAACTATTTGAAAAATACCATCTATATATGAAAGATCAAAAAGGTTGGGAATATACACCTACTTCTGCTCAAGGCTACTATAACTCTTTTGTAAGTGGAGCAAATGAATTTGGGTATGAAGTTTTATATTTTGATGGGAATAAACTAATAGGTGTTGATCTTATAGACATACTACCCAATGGAATCTCTTCGATCTACTTCTACTACGATCCTGATTATAAAAAATATGCTTTAGGAAAGTTATCTATGTATTTACAAATAAAGTTTGCTAAAGAAGCTAATAAAGAATGGATATATATGGGTTACTATGTAAAAGACTGTCCTTCACTTTCTTATAAGTCTCATTATGAGCCTTATTTAACTTTAGAAGGAAGACCAGGTGAGTATGAAGAACTTATTTGGTCTTAAGCTCTTTTTTTTGTTCATTTCTTATTTCTAATTTTTTCTTTTTCAACTCTTCTTCTAAAGCTTTTTGTATAGCTTCTTGCCTTGCTTTATCTCTGGCTCTAATTCTTTCTATATTAGCTTTTTGAAGTTCCTCTTTTGTAGGACCCTTATATACTCTTTTTTTAGCTTTTTGATCCTCCGCAATAAACTCTTCTATAACTGTTCCATCAATATCTAATGTATCTGTATGATTATAATAATACTTTTTTATATCAGATTTATATCTTTGTGTATTAAGAAGCCCTGTTTTAACCATATCTAAAAAAAGTTCACTATCTTCTTTATCTAATGAACTTAAAAACAATCTTTTTACTCTCATTACATAATAGTCATTAGTTTTTGCAAGTTTTCTTAGTTTAGCTAGATATTCCTCTTTCGTAACACTAGAATCCCCACTATCTATCTTCGATCCTATCCCTTTTAGTACATTAACAACTACAACGTATTCTTCAATCTTATCTTTTTCATTTATAAAATTTTTATGTTTTGAAAGTGATTGTATATTATCTGCATTATTATAAAGTTTATCGCCAAGAGCAGAATATATTTTTGGATTTGATCCAAATAATTGAAGTGTAAATATAATAGTAAATAAAATAATTTTCATAATTAAACCAAATTTTATTTGAATTATAGCAAATTTAGTACCAACTAAGTAGTATTTTTATAAAATATTTGCATGATTAAGATATTAAAAAAAGAACTAATAATATACACAGCGTTGTTAACATTGTTAATTTTACTTATGCATCCAGACATGTTAACTGATCCGGTTACAAGACTAGGAGCTATGCAAGAGGTTGGAAACTATATACATCCACTTTTATATACTTTTTTTGTGTATTTAATATTGTATTTTTTTCGCTTTGTGTTTAGCTTTATAATGAAGTTTTTTGATAAAAAAGATAAAAATTAAAATTTAAAATGAAGTAGTTTAAAGCGCGATTTCTGCACGAGACAGCATAAGTGCCCTTGGGGTATGAGCTTTACGCCGAGTTATCATACCCTTATGGTAAAAACTCAGCGTTAGCTTAGAAGAAAGGACTTAGTTTCTTACCCGTTTCTTTTCTTGATAATCTCTTCAGATACATTTTTTGGAACTTCTTCATAGTGATCAAATTCCATAGAGTACGTAGCACGACCCTGAGTTGATGAACGTAAATCTGTAGAGTATCCGAACATTTCAGATAATGGAACGTGTGCATCAACGATTTTGTTTCCGCTTCTGTCACCCATAGAGTTTACTTGACCACGACGACGGTTAAGGTCACCGATCACATCACCCATATATTCTTCAGGTACTTCAACTTCAACTTTCATTAATGGCTCAAGTATTTTAGGTTTAGCTTCACGAGCAGCTTCTTTGAAACCTATAGATGCAGCTATCTTGAATGACATCTCATTTGAATCCACATCATGGAATGAACCATCATATAGTGTAATCTCAACATCCTCAATAGGGAAACCGGCAAGAACACCGTTAGCCATAGATTCTGCCATACCTTTTTCAATTGCAGGTATAAATTCTTTAGGAATAGCTCCACCTTTAATCTCATTGTTAAACACAAGACCTAAACCAGCTTCTTCAGTAGGTTTCATTTTAAATACAACGTGACCATACTGTCCACGACCACCTGATTGTTTAGCGTATTTGTAGTTTTTATCAACTTCAGTAGTGATAGCTTCACGGTAAGATACCTGTGGAGCACCAACTTCAGCTTCAACTTTAAACTCACGCATCATACGATCAACAAGAATCTCAAGGTGTAACTCACCCATACCAGAGATAATAGTTTGACCACTTTCTTCATCAGTGTGAACACGGAATGATGGATCTTCAGCAGCTAGTTTACCTAGTGCAATACCCATTTTTTCTTGGTCAGCTTTAGTTTTCGGCTCAACTGCAACAGAGATAACTGGCTCAGGGAAATCCATACGCTCTAGAACAATTTTAGTGTCACCTGTACATAAAGTATCACCAGTAGTAGTTGTTTTTAAACCAACAACAGCACCGATCTCACCAGCATAGATCTCTTTAACTTCTTCACGTTTGATAGCGTGCATCTTAACGATACGACCTATACGCTCTTTTTTATCTTTAGTAGAGTTGTGAACGAATGAACCAGCTTCTAGTGAACCACGGTATACACGGATAAAAGTTAAAACACCAACAAATGGGTCAGTCATAATTTTGAATGCTAATGCAGCAAAATCACCGTCATCAGTTGAAGGAACAATAACTTCTTGCTCTTCATCATCCATTAAAGTACCTTTAATGTCTTCAGCCTCAACAGGAGAAGGTAGGTAAGCAACAACAGCATCAAGTAAAGTCTGAACACCTTTGTTTTTAAATGCAGTACCAACAGTCATAGGAACGATATGCATACCAAGAGTTGCTGCTTTAATTGCTGCTGAAATCTCTTCTTCTGAGATCTCTTCACCCTCTAAGAATTTCTCCATTAGCTCTTCGTTACCATCAACTGAAGAGATCTCTTCGATCATCTTTTCACGATACTCTTCAGCTTTATCTTGGTACTCAGCACGAATATCCTGAGTGTTGTATGCAGAACCCATAGCAGCTTCTGCATCCCAAACGATCTCTTTCATCTTAACTAAATCGATAACACCTTCGAATTTATCTTCAGCACCGATTGGTAATTGAATAGGAACCGGATTACCTTTTAAACGCTCACGAATTTGACGCTCAACTTCATAGAAATCAGCACCAGTTCTATCATATTTGTTTACAAAAACAATTGATGGAACTTTATAACGGTTACGTTGTCTCCATACTGTCTCTGATTGAGGCTGAACACCACCAACAGCACAGAATACTGAAACAGCACCATCAAGTACACGCATAGAACGTTCAACTTCGATAGTAAAGTCAACGTGACCCGGAGTATCGATAATGTTGATTTGTTTACCTAACCACTCACAAGTAGTAGCTGCAGAAGTAATTGTAATACCACGCTCTTGCTCTTGTTCCATCCAGTCCATAGTAGCAGCACCATCATGAACCTCACCGATTTTGTGCTCAACACCAGTATAGAAAAGAATTCTTTCTGTTGTTGTAGTTTTACCCGCATCAATGTGAGCAGCAATACCGATATTTCTTACATCATTTAAAGCATGTGATCTTGCCATAATTTATCCTATTACCATCTGTAATGAGCAAATGCTTTATTAGCTTCTGCCATTTTATAAGTATCTTCTTTTTTCTTGAATGCTGAACCTTTATCAGTTGCTGCATCCATAAACTCATTAGCTAATCTCTCAGCCATTGTTCTTTCATTTCTTTTACGAGCAGCATCAACTAACCAACGGATAGCTAAAGACTGCTGACGTACTGGGCGTACTTCTACTGGAACTTGATAAGTAGCACCACCAACACGGCGACTTTTTACCTCAATAATAGGTTTAATGTTCTCAATAGCATCATTGAATGTATCAATTCCACTTTTCTCTCCACGAGAACCGATGATATCTAATGCTGAATAGATGATCTTTTCAGCAGTTGATTTTTTACCATCTAACATAATTTTATTAATAAATTTCGTTAAAACTTTGCTTCCATAAACTGGGTCAGGCATAATTTCACGAACGGGAGCTTTTCTTCTTCTCATTTTTAATTTTCCTTATCTTCAATTATCTAAGTAGTTAAAATTGTTTTGACGAGCTGTTTTTTTCTAAAAAACTTGCCGGAAAAACATTTAAATTTTAACTCATTCAAATTTACTCAAGATACTTTTGTACCCTGTAGCTAGCTTGAACTAATTAGTTAAACCTATTTTTTAGGTCTTTTAGCACCGTATTTAGAACGAGCAACTTTTCTATCGTTAACACCAGCAGTATCTAGTGCACCACGAACGATGTGATACTTAACACCAGGTAAATCTTTAACACGACCACCACGTACTAGTACGATTGAGTGTTCTTGAAGGTTGTGACCTTCACCACCGATATATGAAATAACTTCAAATCCAGAAGTTAAACGAACTTTCGCAACTTTTCTTAAAGCTGAGTTTGGTTTTTTTGGTGTAGTTGTGTAAACACGCGTACATACACCACGACGCTGAGGACAAGATAATAGTGCTGCAGATTTTGATTTCTTAACAACTTTCTTGCGCTCTTTACGAATCAATTGATTGATTGTTGGCATTGTTTTCCTTTACTTAATTTTTCCAGTAGAATGTAACTCACTGTCTTGCAGGGAGTTATAAACGCGCAATAATACTAAAATTGTGATTAAATATAGCTTATTTTAAGGATTAGTTTAATAAAGAGAAGATTATAAAAAATACTGAGGCAAAAGAAGCAGAAATTATTGCATATGGAAGCTGAGTTTTAACATGGGAAACTACATCACATTCAGTAGCAAGAGATGATATGATCGTAGTGTCAGAGATTGGGGAACAGTGATCTCCAAATACCCCTCCGGATATTGCAGCACCTATTGCCATAGCTACACTTGCATCAACACCTATCGCCATTGGTACTGCTATTGGTATCATTATAGAGAATGTTCCCCAGCTAGTTCCAGTCGAAAAAGCAATAACTGAACTAAGCAAAAACACAACAAGTGCTAAAAAAACTGGATTTAAGTTTTCACTTGCATATGAAGCTAAGTACAATCCTGTTTTTAACTCTGAACTTACATCTCCTAATCCAAAGGCAAACAAAAGGATCAAAGCTATTGGAAAAAGTTTTTTTGCACCCACTAATGAGTTTTTTTGTATATTTTTAAAAGACATGTTTTTAGTAAAAAAATAGTATATATTTATAAATACAAGTGTTGATAGCATTGTATAAAATATAGAGCTAGAACCACTACCGTTAAATATACTCCCATCGCCTGTTATATACAAAAATACAAATACAAGTAAAACCATAAGTACTATTGGAGTTATCATATACCACATGCTTTTGTGGGAAAATATCTTTTCATTATCAAACTTTTTATAATCTGCATCTTTCATTGGTCCTATATCTATACCAAACCATATAGCAATAAAAGTAACAAGTAACGCAAAAATTGCATAAAAATTGTAAAAGACAGAATCGATCAACAACTCAACTGGGCTTATATTTAATGAATTTACTTCTATTTGTGTTAATACCAAACCAAGCAGAAGTGCACCCCAACCATTTAGAACTATTAACGAACTGATAGGTGCAGAAGTAGAGTCACATACATATGCAAGTTTTTCTCTTGAAATTTTATGTTTATCACATAAAGGTTTACCAACAGCACCACTTATTAATGAAGTTATTGAAGACTCAATAAAAATTACAACACCAATAATATAGCTCAACATTAAAGCTGAGCGCTTTGAGTTGACAATCTCTTTTTTATTTTCAAGGTAATCTACAAAACCACCAATACCTCCGCTTCTCTCAATTAGCTCCATTATGGAACCAACCAATATTGCAAAAGCCAGAGTTTTTAAAATCCATGCAGTTGTTAAAAGTTTGTAAAAAAGCTCAAATGCAGCATTTAAAGTGTTTAAAATACTAAACTCATTTAAAAAGAATACACCCAATAAAATACCGCTAAACAAAGAGAGATTTACATTTCTCGTAAAGAGTGCCATAGATATGGCAAAAAGTGATGGTATAAGTGAAAGAAAAGTAGGTTCTATGACTAAAACTCTATCTCTAAAAGTATAAGGCCAGCTCGACCAAATTTTTCTTTATAAAGCTCACACTCTTGTTGTTTTACTTCTCTAAACCCAAGTTTTTTGTATAATAATATAATTTCAAGTGAGCCTATTTCAACTATAGTTTGAGCTATTCTATAGCCTTTGAGCCTACCTGTTAATAAACTCTTTTGCATAAGAGACTTTAAAACACCAACATCAACAAAACCTTCAAGCTCTTCCATAAAATCAAAAATAAGCGTTCTATTATTTTGTTCAAATTTGCAAGTTTCCAAAATCTCTTCATACTCAGTAATATCACCATCAAATCCAATCTCTTCTAGAGATTTATTAAAAGCTTCATGAGTTGAAATTCTTGGTTCGTAACTACATATAGTTCCAACTTGCTTTGAATCCATATTTGCTATTAAAAAATTACTATAGTGCAGATGATTTTTTGTTTTGGTAACTACCATTTTTTCTAGATAGCTCAATAACTCTTCATCGCTTTTTGTACCAAAAACTAAATCGTATATACCATACTTCTTTTCAGCCCTTGAGCTCTGAAGAATCATTTTCGCTAAAAATCCAGCATCACTTTGAGATGCTTTGGAGATATCTATGCCCATAATATTTTTCCATAATTAATCTTTTTCATACTTTAGTAATAGTAACATATATTATGCTAAAAAGTTTCTTAATTATAATAAATATTCACATATTTGCTTTTGCTTCTCAAATAGTACTCGTTGTATCCCAAGATATCAACACAAGTAAGGCAAAATTGCAACGTTACGATGATGGTAAAAAAGTTGGAAATGTAATAGATGTAAACATTGGTAAAAATGGTTTGGGTATTGGTTTATCTAATCACTCTAAAAGTATTTTAACTTCTAAAAATGAAGTTCAGAAAAAAGAAGGTGATAAAAAAGCACCACTTGGTATATTTAGATTAAGTAGTGTATTTGGTTATGAACAAGAGGTAAAAACTAATATGCCCTATATTCAGGCTACAAAAGATCTCATATGTGTTGATGATTCAGATTCTATACACTACAACAAAATTTTAAAGATGCCAGATATAAAACCAAAAAGCTTTGAATATATGAGGCGTGATGATCATCAATACAGACTTGGAGTTGTCGTAGATCATAATGTAAATCAAATTAAAAATGGTGGTTCGTGTATATTTTTACATGTCCAAAAAGATATTAATGCCCCGACTGCAGGATGTACGTCTATGAGATATGAAGATTTAAAAACTATAGTTGAGTGGTTGGATCCTAAAAAGAACCCAATTTTGATTCAGATAGATAAAAAACATCTAAAGGATGTAAAAAGAGTATATCCAGAGTTGGAGTTAAAGTGAAGACTATAACTTCTTCACTTTAAATTCTTAGCTCAACTCTTCTTCATTCACTTCCTTGAACATTCTATCTTTGGCTTCTATACCCATAAGTGAAAGTCCTGTTTTAATTGAAAGTGCAACGACCATAAGAACTTTTAAAAGTTTTGCTTCATCATCACGACCTATTATACGTACATCATAATAAAACTTATGTAATGATGCCGCTAAAGACTGTAAGTAATCAGGCAGCTTTTGCACTTGACGAGAGCTAAATGCATCTTCAATTACTTCAGGTAAAAGAAGTGCATCAAAAAGCAAAGTATCAACTTGCTCATCAAGACCTTTTAGAGAAGCTTTTAATATATCTTCCTCACTAAAGCCACTTTTTGAGATAATAGTCTTAATACGAGCATGTGCATATTGAATGTAAAATATAGGGTTTGAGCTATCTTGCTTTTTAAGAGATTCTACATCAAATTCTAATGCAGTATCACTCTTTTTAGAAGCAAATATAAATCTTAATGCATCGGCACCGATCTCATCAACAATATCACTCATAAGTATAACGTTACCTGCACGTTTGCTCATTTTATACGGTTCACCGTCTTTAAGTAAACTAACCATTTGAGATAATAAAGTCTCTAATTTATTTGAGTCATAACCTAAATACTCAACTGCTGCATTTACACGAGGTATGTAACCGTGATGATCAGCACCCCAAATATTTATATAGTGATCATACCCACGTTCAAATTTTTGATTGTGATATACAATATCTCCAGCTAAATATGTCGGGCGTTTATCTTCACGAACGACAACTCTATCATTGTCATCACCCTTAGCTTCAGATGCGATCCACATTTTGCCGTCTTTCTCATAGATGCCATCGCCCATTTTAGCCATAACTCTATCCCAGTCATCATATAAAGACGACTCGTTTACAAAAGTATCGAAGAAAATGTTTGTATCAGCAAGAGATTTTTTAATGATCTCCATTACACCGTCTTTAGCCCATAATGCAAGATCTTTTTGGCGTGACTCATCAGTAAGTATCTCTTCACCGAATTTTTCAACTGCACCTTTTGTTAGTGCATCTAAATACTCACCACGATAATAGCTTTCAGGATATTCAACTTCTTGTTTAAGAATATTTTCCTGACCGTAAAGCTGAATAGAAAGTCCAAGAAGATCTATTTGATTACCCGCATCGTTTACATAATATTCAGCTGTAATATCATAACCCAGATGTTTTGCTAAACGATACAGAGTATCTCCATATACAGCTCCACGAGAGTGTCCAATATGAAGTGGTCCAGTTGGATTTGCACTAACAAATTCTAAAAGGATCTTTTCTTTTTTTTCATCTTTTCCGAACTCTAAAGGATTATCCAAAGCCCAAGAACCGTATTCATTTAAAAAGTCTTCACTAAGACGAAAATTCAAATAACCTTTTACAGATTCTACCTTTGAGAAAACTTCACTACTTTCATCAAATGACGAAGCAAGCTCTTCAGCAATAACCATTGGAGATTTTCTTAATTCTTTAGCAAGTGAAAAAGCGATTGGAGTAGCGAAGTGACCAAAAGAGCGATCACGAGGTTTTTCTAAAACTACTTCGCGACCAAGTTTGTCACGAAGGTATGATTGTACACGTTGTTTCAAGGCTTACGCTTGTGTAGTAGTGTTTTTTGGAGTTTCTGTTGAAGCTACTTCTTCTGAACTTTCAACTTTTTTAGGCTCATCACTAGCAACCTCTTTAGAATCATCTTTCATCTCTTCTTTGAAGTTTTTAATCCCTTTACCAAGACCTTTAGCTAGATCAGGTATTTTTTTTGCACCAAATAATAGTACGATAATTCCAAAAATTATAAGTAGTTCTGTTCCACTAGGCATTCCCATAGTTGTTTCCTTGTTTTAAATTAAATCTTGTGAGTATATCTTTTTTTTGCTGTAAATTCTCTTATCATATATAAAATTATTATATATCTTCCCAGCTTTGAGCAAATTCATTTATCTGATCACCAGGTATTTTAAGTCTTGCTGCTTTAGCTATAGTTTTTAATATATCAGCTGCTTCTTCAAGTTTATCATTAACTATTAAGTAGTCATACTCACTTATACGTTGAATTTCACGTTTAGCCATGCTTATACGCTTATCAATAACTTCTTGGGAGTCAGTTGCACGAGACTCTAAACGATTTTTAAGTTCTGATAGTGTTGGTGGTGAAATAAAGACAGATGTAGTTATGTCTCCTAAACGATTTGTCACAATAGCATTACCTTGAACGTCAATATCAAATATAACAAGTTTTTCATCTTTTAAAGCTTGTTTAACAGGTTTCAAAGATGTACCATAATAATTTCCATGAACATAAGCATGTTCTAAAAACATCTCATCTTCTATATCTTTTTTAAATTCTTCTTCACTTACAAAAAAATAATGGACACCATCTACTTCACCATCACGGGGAGCTCTTGTAGTTGTAGATATAGAGAAGTAGCATTCACCAACATCATCGATAATCTTATTTAAAAGTGTACTCTTACCAGCCCCACTTGGTCCAGATAGTACTAAAATTGCTCCACTATTTTTATTCACTTTTTTGGCCACCTAATTCTATATTTATATTTATTTTCATACCTTTCATCGATGCTGCTACATCTTCATTACTCAAAGCTTTTAAAAGTTTTTTCAAAGCTACTACTCCATCATTATCTGCTTGGATCTGAGTATCTTGTGGAATATCATCTAAACTTGTCTCTTCAGTACTTTCTATATCATCATTTATCTCTTCAATAGATTCTTTAGAACTTACTTCATCTTCACTTAATTCACCAACTGCAACTCTTAGACTATCTGCTGTTAGAGAAGCAAATTCATCTAGATCGATTTCACTATTTAAATCTTCCTCAGTAAGGTTTTCTTCTGCTGATTCAATAAGTTCTTCTAAGTTTTCATCGTTTGTATCTAACTCATCTTCTTCAAGTTCATTCACATCATCCAAACTTAAATCTTCTTCTGTATCTTCCTCTGTCGACTCTGTTTCTTCAAGATCCTCCAGTTCATCCTCAGTTGCATCTTCTTCTAAATCTAAATCTTCTGAATCCATATCATCTAAGTCATCTAAATCCAGTTCATCTTCTTTAGG
>Ga0193951_1000459_pt1 | contig 18510 bp, 17 predicted proteins | sample BB_2_MG_FD_140370 | JGI IMG/M metagenome (GOLD analysis project Ga0193951, IMG submission 140370) | Microbial mat bacterial communities from the Broadkill River, Lewes, Delaware, United States - BB_2_MG | ecosystem: Environmental > Aquatic > Freshwater > River > Microbial mats | place: USA... | reverse complement strand
GATGAACGCCAACATCGATATGGTGTACCTGGACGGCGGGGATGACTACTTCGGCCCTGACTACGGCGGTGCCAGCGTCCATACTAACACCCGCAAAGATTACAGCACCCAGTGCCCGAACATGGGTAAACTGCTGAGCAACCTGAGTTTCAGCCTGAAAATGGAAAATGAAATCATGGGCGCTATCCTGGACGATGGCCAGAAGCCTCAGAAAGCCGCTCAGGCCTGGCTGAAAGGCAACCCGGATGTGCTGAACAACTGGCTGGCCGGGGTCAAAACCCGCGATGGCGGTGACGCTGTTGCTGCTGTACGTGGCCACCTGGGCCTCTGATCTCCCGCAACACCCCGCGCGCTGCTAGCGGCTAGCTTTGTAGCGGCGCGCCCCACGCACCACCTGAACCTGGTACATGCACCTGACACCCATGGAATGCGCTGCTACCTGTAGCAGCGCGCTCCGCGCGCGTCCTCAATCGGCACGCGCACCTGAACCTGGTATATGACTGACAGCGCCTTAATCGCGTTAATAAGCAGAACACGCAGGATAATTTTATGAACTGGCTTACTGAAAACAAACTTCCTCTGGGCAGCTGGATGGAAGCCTTCGTTGACTGGCTGACCCTGAACGCCTCTGGCTTCTTTGATGCTATCTCCATTTCACTGGAATGGCTGATTCTGTCCGTCGTCGATTTTATCCAGTGGTTCCCCCCCTCTGCCCTGATGGCTGTTGTCGCAGGCATCGCCTGGGCACTGCACCGCAGCGTCCCGCTGGTGCTGTTTGTGGTGGCCTCGCTGCTGCTGATCCTGAACCTGGGCTACTGGCAGGAGATGATCGAAACCCTGGTGCTGGTACTGACCGCCACCTCACTATCGATTATGTTCGGTATCCCGATCGGTATACTGGCGGCGCATAAGCCATGGATCTACACCATTTTGCGGCCCATTCTGGACCTGATGCAGACCATCCCAACCTTTGTCTACCTGATCCCGACCCTGGTGCTGTTCGGCCTGGGCGTGGTGCCAGGGCTGATCTCCACCATTATTTTCGCCATCGCCGCGCCCATCCGTCTGACCTACCTGGGCATCAGCCGGGTGCCGGAAGAACTGATTGAAGCGGGCCGTGCCTTCGGTGCCACCCCGTTCAAACTGCTGTACAAAGTCGAGCTGCCAGCGGCCATGCCCAACATCATGGCCGGGGTTACCCAGTGCATCATGCTGTCGCTGTCGATGGTGGTGATTGCCGCACTGGTGGGTGCTGACGGGCTGGGTAAACCGGTTATCCGGGCACTGAACACTGTTAACATTTCCCAGGGTTTTGAAGCAGGTCTGGCCATCGTACTGGTTGCCATCATGCTCGACCGTATCTGTAAAACCCCCGGCTCACGTGAGGAGGGCTGAACATGCCAGCTGTCAGTATTAAAAATCTGGATGTCGTGTTTGGCGACAACGTTGCGAAAAGCCTGGCCCTGCTCGATCAGGGTAAAACCCGCCAGGATATCATCTACAACACCGGTGATGTGGTGGGCGTGCATAACGCCAGCATCGAAGTCAAACAGGGTGAAATCTGCGTATTAATGGGCCTGTCGGGCTCCGGCAAATCCAGCTTGCTGCGCGCTGTTAACGGCCTCAACAGCACCAGCCGTGGCGAGCTGCTGGTACGCGATGGTGACGAGATGGTCGATATCGCCAAATGTGATGCCGCCACCTTGCGCCATATGCGCAGCAAACGCATCTCCATGGTGTTCCAGCGTTTTGCCCTGATGCCCTGGCTGAACGTGGTCGATAACGTCGCCTTTGGTCTGGAGATGCAGGGCATCGGCAAGCAGCAACGCCGCAAACAGGCGATGGAAAAACTGGAGATGGTCGGGCTGGCCGAGTGGCACGACAAACTGCCCCACGAACTGTCTGGCGGCATGCAGCAGCGCGTTGGTCTGGCCCGTGCGTTCACCATGGACAGCGATATCCTGTTGATGGACGAGCCCTTCTCCGCGCTGGACCCACTGATCCGCAGCCAGCTGCAGGACGAACTGATCGAGCTGCAGCAGCGGCTGAACAAAACGATTATCTTCGTCAGCCACGATCTGGACGAAGCCCTGAAAATCGGCACCCATATCGCCATCATGGAATCCGCCCAGATCATTCAGCACGGCAAACCGGAAGAGATCGTCCTCAACCCGGCAAACGCCTATGTGGAAGACTTCGTCGCCCATACCAACCCGCTGAACGTACTACGTGGTCGTTCACTGATGACGGAAATCAGCGATCTGGAAACGCTGGAAGAGATGCTGGTGCTCAACCGTAACGAGAAAACCTGGGTGCGCACCGATGACAGCGGTAAAGTGGTTGAAGCCAGCCGTCAGGGCGAACCGCTGACGCTGCACCACTGGGAGGAAGGCGACGCGGTGGACACGCTGCCGGAAGATGCACTGGTGATGGCCAGCCCGGATATCTCCATGCGTGACGCCATCGGCATCCGCTACCGCACCGGTCAGCCGGTACTGCTGAAAGAAGAACACAGCCTGGTCGGTATCCTGTCGGATAAAGACTTCTACCACGCCCTGCTGGGTAAACACTTCAGCGCCGCCTGAGGCATTTACCGACCATCAGAAACAGAGGCACGGCCCCGTGCCTCTGTTATATCAACGCCGAATATAGGTCCACTCCACTTCGGTATAGCCGAAGCTGACCTCTTCCAGCCCGTTACGTTTCTGACGGATGCCCATCACTTTCAGATTACGGAAAGTGGCAATCACATACTTGCCCTGCTTCCCCTGCCCCTTAAACCCGGTCAATGTAACGGTGCCCAGCGGCTTTTTCGAGCGCAACAGCTGGCGTAACTTTGGCGAAGATTTATCGATGGTATGCAGCACTTTCAAAGTGCCCGCACGGTTACCTATCCCCTGCTGTGCATTACGCGCTTTCTCTGGGGCAAAAATCCCGCTGGCTCTTTTACCATTGGCGATCCGCCCAATACCGGCACTGGCCTGCTCAATAACAAAATCACCACTGATCCCATCGTATTTCATATAGGCGGCTGCCGAGGCCGACGCCCCCCAGACGGCACATAACACCACCACACACCACCGCATCAAATAAGCCATGCTACTGGCCTCCCTGGTCAGATAAATTGAATAAACCACCCGCAATACCCCGCCCGTGGCTACAGAACAGTCAGAACTCAAACCACTGCCACAGTTCCCCAATACCGGAAAATCCCCCCGTTGAGGCCCAGCCAGCAACCCAGACGCTCGTTCACCCGTTCACCCTGAGCGCGAGGTACGATCAGTCGAAGGGTCGAAAGACCACTCACACGATCACCCGGTAATCACCACGGCGCTTACCAAAGGGATTAAACGGCGGCACCTGCTTCTTAGGGCGGTTCTGGCGCACGCTGAGGTACAGCTGCGATTGCGGCAAACTGTCGGTACGGTGGGAATCAAATGGAGTGCTGGAAAACAGATAGGAACTGTTCAGCCAGGCCATGCCCTGGGAAGGCGGCGCGGCCTGAACAACAGTCGCCAGGCCGACGCAGCAACCCAGCGTTATCAGAGGCATCAGTGCTTTGATCATCGTGTTCTCTCCCTGCTGTGCGTTAACTCAGCATAGGAGAGAACAAAAGTTCGTCAATTAATCACACTGTAACAACCCGTGTGTATCAGGCAACGCGAGCAGCGGCTTCCTGACTCGCCAGATACTCATCATAGGTGCCCTGGAAATCAACCACGCCCTGATCTTTAATCTCGATCACACGTGTCGCCAGCGAGGAGACAAACTCACGGTCGTGGCTGACAAAGATAATGGTGCCTTCATAGGCCAGCAGTGCCTGGTTCAGTGCTTCAATGGCCTCCATATCCATATGGTTGGTCGGCTCATCCATCACCAGCACGTTGGTATCCATCATCATCAGCTTGCCGAACAGCAGGCGGTTTTTCTCACCACCGGAGCAGACACGTGCTTTTTTATTGGCATCGTCCGCCGTAAACAGCAGACGGCCCAGCATCGCCCGCACCATCAGATCATCATGCTTTGGCGTGCGCCACTGGGACATCCAGTCAAACAGGTTCAGATCACTGTCGAAATCAGCACTGCTATCCTGTGGGCAGTAACCGATCATGGCATTTTCTGACCATTTCACCACACCATTGTTGGCCTGCAGCTCGTCCATCAAACAACGCAGGAAGGTGGTTTTACCCACACCGTTCTCACCGATCACCGCCAGCCGGGCACCGGCTTCCAGAATCATATTGCCGTTGCTGAACAGGGTTTCACCCTCAAAACCGTGGCCCAGCTCTTCCAGAATCAGCGCCTGGCGATGCAGTTTCTTGCACTGTTTAAAGCTGATCGACGGTGTCATCCGGCTGGAGGTTTTCACCTCATCCAGCTCGATCTTTTCCAGCTTTTTAGCACGGGAGCTGGCCTGCTTGGCCTTGGAAGCGTTGGCTGAGAAGCGGTTCACAAACGCCTGCAAATCGTCCATCTCGGCACTCTTCTTGGCGTTCTCCGTCAGCAGCTGTTCACGGATCAGCGCCGAGGCTTCCATAAAGTACTCGTAGTTACCCGGATAGATGCGCAGCTCGCCGTAGTCGATATCTGCCATATGGGTGCAGACCGAGTTCAGGAAGTGACGGTCATGGGAGATGATGATCATGGTGCATTTACGCTGGTTAAGTACCGTTTCCAGCCACTGGATGGTATGAATATCCAGGTTGTTGGTCGGCTCATCCAGCAGCAGAATGTCCGGGTTGGCGAACAGTGCCTGGGCCAGCAGTACTCGCAGCTTCCAGCCCGGTGCCACCTGGCTCATCAGGCCAAAATGAAACTCCTCCGCAATGCCCGCTTCCAGCAGAATATCACCGGCACGGCTCTCGGCACTGTAGCCATCCATCTCGGCGAACTCGCCTTCCAGATGAGCCACTTTCATGCCATCTTCTTCAGACATTTCCGGCAGCGAGTAGATACGCTCGCGCTCCTGCTTCACCTTCCACAGCTCAGCATCACCCATAATCACCGTATCCACCACGGTGTACTCTTCAAACGCGAACTGATCCTGGCTCAGGGTACCCAGCCGCTCACCGGGGGTGATCGACACGTTGCCAGAGGTTGGCACCAGCTCACCGCTGAGAATTTTCATAAAGGTGGACTTACCGCAACCATTCGCACCGATCAGGCCGTAGCGGTTACCGTTACCAAACTTGGCGGAAATGTTCTCAAACAAAGGCTCAGCGCCAAACTGCATGGTGATGTTCGCGGAAGATATCAAGGGATAGAGTCCTGGAAGTTTACAAATGAGAAGACGGGCAGAACGCCCAGCAAAGCGTGCGTGCGAAAGGGAATGCACTCTAAAGTGTCGGCGTGCTAATGTCGAGGGAAACAGCATGGAAGGTGGGCAATCAGCTCCATAACCACATCAGCCCACAATGGCACCCGGCACAACCAGAAACAAACTCAGCAAAACTGATGACAGCCGCAGCTGCTGGCTTCATTTTCTGGAAGCACCCGGTGTAGTAACACGGCGTTATCTGACGATATCAGCGTTAATATCGGTGATCACGGTTTCCAGCCCGAAATGGGCAGCAGAGTCAGTAAACGGCAAGTTCGCCTGTGCTTCAGAGAAATCACGTGGCGCATACTGATACTGTCGCAAGTTGCTGTTAAGCACCTCCAGTTTCATCAACGCATCCGCAACAAGCCCGGCACAGAAAAAGTCTTCTTTGTTCGGGTTATCAATTTCCATTAATCCCATGATATACAGGCCATCCATATCATCGGTGTACGGCTTGCCATCCATCTCGGTAATGAACGCACTCAGCTTATGGAAATGTTGCTGTAGCTGCTCCCTGCCCTTCGCCGATATATTCAGCTTACGCAGGCAAATCACCGCATTAGCGTCTTCCCCAAGGTAGTCCTTAACCATGGTATCCAGATAATTCAGCTGAATACCAGGGCGAACCTTATCCACCAGAATACCCTGGTGATGGCTGGAGGTTGCCTGCCAGATACAGGCCTTACCATCAGCAATGCCTGGTTCTTTAACCACTACCACAACATGCGAGAAGCGGCTTTGCGTCAGCCTGCGAATACGTTTTGAAGAATCAGCAGAACCCGCAAACAGGATCACATCCCCGGTTTCTGCCTGCGCCACGGCATCCTGCAACCTGATATGCGGAGCGGTGTTTACATCCACACTGGGTAGCTCCCAGAACAGGGGCAGCGGGAACTGCCCCACGCCCCCAAAATCTGCCAGCAGTCTTGGCGTCTCTTCAACATTGTGAATATCAAAGCCCTGGGCTTTTTTCATTGCATAGAGGCGACTGAGCTTCTCAATCACAGCCTGGTGAGCAGTACAGACCTCAGCCATCTTCTGCGTCAGGAAAGCTGCTGTTTTCTGCTCCAGGAATGTCGCCAACCGTGCTGATATTTTATTCTTGAAAAGCTTCGCTATACGTTCAAGGATAAAATGATTATCAAGATCAAAATCCATGCTCTCAATATGACAACTGCTATTATCCGGCATCAGCTCTGGTAATTTATCACTCACGCCAACCTTATAACGAAGATCAAAGCATACTGATTTTAGCGTAAGCCCAATATGATCATGTGCTTCAATCTTACGCCGCCTGATCAGGACTTTATAGTCCCCCTTCAGATCAAAGTCTTCTGATTTCAGGGAGAGTTCAGAAAACATAAATTTCAGATCAACAACGCCTTTATCCAGATCAACGTTAAATTTTATATCTGGCGAGATAGACGACAACCCTAAGAAGTTTGATCGCTTTATATTAATATCAAGATGTAACTTATCTTCATTTATAGATGCATGAAGCGGGCTGTCTAACACGAATGGGTCAAGTGCTGGAAAGTGCTTACCAGCGATCGTATGGCCCTCCTTGAAATACTCCGGCAGCTTAGAAATACCATGTTCTAAAATCGAATGGAGTTCTGTATTGTCCATTACACTCATATTTTTATCCTTTAAAAGCTGATTAGGCATTGTGTTCTGATTATAAATAACATGCCGATAAGACATCAAAAATACAATATCTCGGCCCCATTATACTCATCCGGCTTTGTCTTTCATCCGCTATCGAAGCCCTGAGTCTGGTGTAAAAAAGCCAGCACAGGGCTGGCTTTGGTTATCACGCAAGAAATCTGCCCACCAGATCAGTTCTCTGGGCAGTTACCTTTTTTGTAGTTCGCAATCCCTACCTGCTGTAGCGTTGCATCATCAGTATTAGCCATGTACGCCTTGCCCAGATAGTCATTTGAACCCGTCGCACGTACCTGAGGTAAAGAGAAGAACGAAGGCATAATATAAGCCCGGCCAGCCATAATATGTTCCGTCAGTGTGCCATACCAGGGGTCACACTCAGCCGCAGGGCTACCGGTAGACATCGCTACCACATCACTTTCAGTACCACCCACCTGCGCCAGCTTGAAGTAATACTCAGTGTTATGGTCCAGCCCTGTCACACTGTAGCTGCCGCCTTTAATCGGCGCACTGTTCACTGAGGTAAATGTGCCCGCCGGGCTCCTGGCCATAGTCAGCTCATATTGGGCAGCAGACTGCGCATCCCATACCAGTAAAACAGCATCATCGCTGGCATCCGTTGCAACCAGCGTCAGCGCCGCTGCGCTATCTGCTTTAGCAGCCTTTTTAGCCGGGCTGGAGCCAGAGGCCAGCTGGGTCGCCATGTTCCAGACCGCCTTAATCTGCAAACTTTCACGCGTTGCATAGTTGGCTTGCAGGCTTGTCGGGTCGGTGAAGCCCCACCAGTCCCAGCAACCTTTAGGGTTAAACGGTGTACCGGCAATAAACAGACTGCTGGTCTTACGGGTTTGCGGGTACAGGACAACAAAGTTATTAGTATCCGCCCATTCGTTATACCCGGCATAGCGATAGAAGCTATCGCCAATCGCCTCGGCATTCTGCAAGCAACCGTGGAAAGCAATATGCAACCGGCACGGCTCACCCTGGGCACAGGCCTGTGGCACATAGGCATAGGCCGTATCAGCCATCACCGCGGTTGATTTACCATCAAACCAGGGCGACTGATCAAAGGCAACAATCTCACCGGAAAGCTCGCCCGTCTGTTTGGCATTGAGATCACCATACACAAATTCCAGAATCTGCCCGGCTCCATCCAGCTTACAATCATTAATAAACTGGCCACCATTGAGCACACACTCCTGGCCATGGCTGTTGTTAACAATCTGGGCATGGCCCGCATCCTGGTTATCCCGGTAGTACACCTGGCCTTCACCCACCAGTTTGCGGTAGTAGCTGTCCAGTGCATCCATAGTCGGCTGCTTCACCACACCGTCGTTATAGCCCGAGTAAAGCCAGACCTTATCCGTATGTTGTGCCGCCACTGGCGCAATCAAGCCCTTTTTAGCCGCTTGCTCAAGCCTGGTGATGGCTGTGTCGGCATCTGCCGTGCCCCCCATACAGCTACCCGTCGCCGTACTGACATTTTGTAACTGACTGCTGGTGCCCGCACACTTGTAAGGGCCACCGGCAAATACGCCCACCCCCACAATGCTATCCGCATAGGCGGCATGCATCTGCACCGTCATAAAACCGCCGGAAGAGATTCCAGACACTGATGTCTGGCTAAGGTCAATATTGTAAGCGCCCAGCGCATTAGCGGGCTGTTCGGCCGCCATCGCCGGGGTAGCGAACGCTGTTACCAGCATTACAGGCAACAGGGTGTGTGCCAATTTCATGAGGAAACCTCCATGTTAAAGAGTGATTAGATAGATGATGGAATAAACTAAGCCCGGTATGTTAAGGAATGCTTATCTCTTGATATTTTTTGTATTGCCAGCTGTATTTTCCTGAGCTCTCTGGCATAACAATCACCGCCAATGCTCAGGGGCATCTATTCTGACACAGGTGATCTGATTATCCAGTAAACTCTGATACTGAGACTGAATTTTTCTGAACCCTTCAGTACAGGGCCCTTTCCTGGATGACCTTGGCAAACTAACTGTCTTGATAAACATTAACGGGCGGTTTCAGTACTTTAATTATCGCCTGACGGGCTCAAGCTGTTGGTATATTTTTCAATAGCTCTACACGATCATAGAGTGCGTATTCGCTGTTTTTCATAAAAGCCCAATACTGATCACCATAAGAGAAATGCCACCACTCTCTCGGGTAATTCACAAACCCTTCCGACTGGAGAATATCTATCAGCATATTCCGGTTCTCTCTTGCTGCCTGCGCTAACTCTGGATAATCACTTTCACACAGAACGGGCGTAACTCGGAACCAGTCTTTTATCTCCATACCGAAATCGATTACCTGGCCTGAGGAATCGACTATTTCAATATCCAGTGCGCCACCGGTACTGTGCGGGGGTACTATTTTCTGGCCAGAAAATGTTTTAATCGGCGACGCCAGTTTAGCTGCTTGCTGGTAGCACTGTTCGTCGCTCCATCCGGGATTTATAGCTGTGATACGCGCCAACTGTTGCAGGAACAGTTTGTGTTGAAATTCAGGGTGCCGGTAGCCTTCGTAAAGCCGAAAGCTCAAGCCTTTGGGGAGCCGGGTTTGAGCTGCTTCCAGTTTTGCAATAACGCCTTCACGCAATAGCCGGTAGTGAGGCGCTGTTTCAGGTGATTCAGGCGGTGGGCCGTATTTTAGAAAACCTAAAGTTTTTATATCGATCAGTTTTTCATCAGAGTCCTGAATGGGTTTAGATCTGACGTTTTGGGATGAGAGTTCTGTTATAGGTGTTTTCATTTTTATTATTTCGGCCGGCATCAATTAAATTAGCGCACAGCGGTAACGATTATCTCAGATTCAGTATATACCTTGTAATACATCCACGAAACCATATCAATAATAAATAGCGTAATTAATGAAGCAGCCAGAGCATAATCATGATTGAAGATTTTTATTAATGCTAACACTTAATGGCTCCCTGACTGGTTAACACCTCTGCGACAAACTGGAGTAATTTCTGCAGATTATTAAACGTTTTCATTGTTTCGGAATCATCCTCAAGGCTCGATTTCTCTCTTCGTTAGCAGCCTCAGAACCTATTAAGGTATTGCTTATAAATGCCGACAAAGCCGGGCCAGAATTAATTTTTTTAATTCTCTCTTTTGCAGCATATACAGGCTTTATACGGGTATAGACATCTTCCCACCAGGCTTTACCGTATTTATTTATAAGGCTGACTTTGACTTTATACATTCTCTTTTTACTTTCTGGACTTTCATCAGCCCCCAGGAGACTTGCCCATATCATCTTCTTTTGTACATCGCCAGGCTGCCAATTTTGTGCTTTTAGCTGATCAATGACATCTGGATGTAAAAATAGCTTTTGATCAGAAATCATTCTTTGAACCCATAAAGGCTTTGCCACGTTGTAGGCGGCAGCCACATCAGATTTTGGATAACCCTTAACATGATTTTTCCAGGTTTCCAGTTCGTCAATATTACTTAGAATCTTGGCTAGTTCTTTCATAGTTTGATTACGTATAACGCCGCGTTAAGTGGTGAGCAACGCTACCACCAAGCCTAAACTATTGTGCCGTAAACACTAAAGCTGATTCAAACTGAAAATGCCAAGCGTTGGGAATCCGTCTTAAACGCTTTGTTATAAGAATTTTTTACTCAGTTTTTTGACTCGCTCACTAAAACCTAGACAGCGTTTCAAGTTAACGTCATCTAGGTTATAAAACTCTAGTAAATCATGTGTTGATAAGACAGCAGCGTTAACTGTGGACGATAGAATAAAAAGTAACTCGCTATCTTTAATGCTTGATGACAATACTATTGTTTCATTTTCAAAATTTTTTGATGCCAACGCAGTAATATTGCCGTGAGTATGGCGACAAAGTTGGTTATAGACCGTACTGTAAAGTTCTTCGCAACCTGCTTTTTTAAACTTATCCGCAATACCAAGACTACGCTTAACAGGTTTTAGTTTATCGAGTGACTCTGAGCTTACTGGTGATGAACCCAAGTAATAGGGATTTGAGTCAGAATATTGCTTCATGTGTTTATATTCAGATTCACTTTCGGCAGCAAAAACCTGCTCTATGTAAGAGCTATCGAATATTAGACAGCGGAGATCTACCAATGACTCAAGGGAGCTTCTCATGATAATTGGTATTGATGTGTAACAGCCATTTTTAATCAGTACCATTATATCTGAACACAAGGAATTTACTCGCGCCCAATAAGCCAACACAAATTTTGAATGCTGGTTTCTAAAGTGTAAGTCCTGAGTAAATTCCGCTCTAAAACCGACGAAATCACACCATATTTTTTCAAAATCTTCGATCATAGTAACCTAATTCGTATAACGCTTTGCTAAGCGGCAATAAAATTGTTGGCTAAAATAAACGAGGAACGAGCAAAAGCCAACTGTTTTTTTGTCCGTTTAAGCAACTTGTTAACTTGCATTATTCACCAACAGCTAAGTCCAAACTGTCTTGCCCTGGTGCTGCAAGTAATTCATTTAAGAGACTATCTTGCTCTAAACCCGTATAGCGACTTTCTATTTTTTCTTTTAAAGAAAACAGCCTTGCCTCAGCAGTCCTGACCATTTCTATGTATGTTAAAGCATGAACTTCACCATATTGATTTTCTTTATCGGAACCAACACTTTCAAACTTTCCTGTAAAGTGATCAATAGTATCACCTACTACGTAGGCTTTGATGTACGGCCTTGATGAACCAACACCTGCATGCCATATATCATCAACATAATATTTTGCTTGGGTCATTTCTTCTCGACCGATCTCAAAACCACCTTTTTTGAGCTCAATCAATAAGACCTTCTTGGTTTTTTTTATTTCTTCATCGAACTGCTCTAAACCTAATGTACTCAAAGAGGAATTTTCACCAACGACAATATCTGGTCTTTTGGCCGAATTTTTAAAGTTCTTTTTCTTATATTTCTTCTTAAAGACTGTATCCATAGTCTTTATTAAACCTTTATTACTGGTGTATTCAGGTGTATCAAACTCAGGCCCAAAAACCCATCGCGCTTTTTCTATCAATGGGTGTAAAGTATGAAGTTCATCAACAGAGTGGTCGCTACTTAATCTTTCAATTGCTTCGATAACTTTTATTCTTGAATCAATTTCGGATAAAATACTCATAGCATCTGAGACACACCATTCTTCTAAAAGTGAATCTACGGCTTCTACATCTCTGCTAGATATAGTAGTCAGTTTATGTAAAAGAGCTACACCTGCTCGAGATTTCTCTAAATTTATTGCTGCTCGAAATGCTAGCTCTAATAACTCCGGTTTAATATCTGGATTTTCAGTCAAAATTTGATCAATAAAATCATATAACTCTTTTCTTGCTAATTGAGGCAGTTCTTTAATATCGGATTTATGGATATTAATTACCTCTCTTTTAGCTCTATCTATTTCACCTTTAGATAGTTCCAAATAACAAGCTTTTACGAATAAACCAATAGCTTCCGTTATGACCCCTAACGAAACAAAATCAGATTTAAATCCAGACCAGTCTGCTTCAATATAATCAAATAGATCGTCAGATTCAGCAATAAGTGTATAACGCTTTGCAAATGATTTTCGTCCGTCTAAGATTTGGTTTCCTTGAATTGACCAAGATGGACTACCTAGGAGACGCCCCCCTAACCAAAAAGCTACACCATGTTGATTTGATGTTCTCGAAACAGCAGATGAATCAACTAATGTCAGCTTAATATTGATATTACCAATAGGGTTTATTTTCTGAGTTTTTACTATCCCAGGGTGCCCGGATAAACAGACTTTTTTTCCATTTATTTCAACTTTAAATTCAGGATTAAATAAAAATCTTGCTGAAATTATTTCTGTTAGCTCCTGCACTGATATTAAATTTCTTTTCACAAGAACTTTAATTTTTGTTCCATGGCCATCTTTTTGACAACTTGATGAATCAATTACTTTAATTGGCTGAGAACCATCAGATAATGTTAATTTATATGAATTAGATTCACCGTTCCTCCATGTTTCTACGATATATGAATCGTCAAAACATAACCCTGCATGACGACCAACACCATTCCGACCAAAAGCGAGCCTTCTTCTAACTACGTCATTATCTTCTGGGATTTCAACAAGTGAACCTTGGTGTCTTCTTCTATCGTACCTAAGCTTCAGCCACCGTTGCTCAAATTCACGATTAGAAAGACCAATACCGTTATCTTCAACTGTAATATATTGATCATAATCAGCAGGAATAATTATAGATACTTTTGATGCACCAGCATCGTGAGCATTAGCAATTAACTCTGTAATTGCTACGTCAGGTTTTGTTCCTATAGAACCTATTTCTCTTACCAAGAAACCTTCTTCATAAGTAACCGAATATGTCATTTTCCTTCCTTAGATAGAGATGCACCGATTATTATTGATGCAAGTTAACAGCTTAATATTCCGACCATGCAAGGTTGCCTTACCTTGCAAGCTTCCCTACCTTACAAGCTAAGGAGGGAAATTATGTACAGACGCACACGGAAGTACCAGCAAAATATTACCCGGCAGGCAGAAAAACGACTAAATGATGAGCTGAGTTCGCCCTCAGTAACTCAACAGGTCACGCCCCCACCACTTCCTGAGTTACGCAGGGTTATAGAGATTACCGACTATGACTCTGGCACTGCAGTTACCTACCGAATCGAGCTGTTACGTTGTGACCGCATTGATTGCTACAACATGGTGGTGAATGGGGAGCTATGGCGTAAGCGGATTGGCTGGAGCCGGGTATTAGAGGGCCTCAGAAAAGCACTACCAAGACAACGCCAGATGGAGTAATCCGGTATCAGCTCCACTCTAGCAAGCACTATCCAAATATTATTGAGCACCTGATTCCGAAGTGCAGCCTGGTGTTTAGTAGCTGCTGCCCATCCGGGCAGTATCACCGCCTGTTCTGGCTGGTGTCGCGCAAACGATAGCGGACCCCGTACAGCAACCCTGGTTCTCCCGGCTGGAATCGCTCTGGCTGCAGGATAATACCTTGCCACTAGGCCTGGCGGAGGGCTAGCAGTGTAAAAGGACATTATTGTTGAAGGCCGCAGGCACGTAGTAGAGGGCATCGTGATCCTGAGGGTGACACCCTTCGACTACGCGTACATTGCGTTCAGGGCGAACGGGATGCTTAATACCCGCCCGTCCTGAGCTTGTCGAAGAAAGCTGATCAAACGTCGATCAGTGTAAAATACTTGATCTGCGGTGGTTCACTCAGGAAGTGGCTCAGCTGTTCCAGTATGCCATTGCTGCTGATAAACCCCAGATATGCCTGGTGGCTTTCAACACTCAGCCATGCCTCGTCCAGCAGCAGCTCATTGGCTACGTTATCGAACAGAACGCTCACGTTCAGGTTCCCTTTGAAGCCGCGTACATTGGGCAGGTTTTCTTCAAGAAACGGCAACATCGCGGGAAACTGGCCAGGCTTGACCGGGCAGTTCAGGGTCACTCGTACACTCATGGTTCTCTCCTGATTATCTGATTGTTCAGGTCACAATAAACAGGTCAGGAAGACAGAACTTCGGACAAAACGTCAAAACTAACGATTTTCGATCATCAGTCCGTTTTTATTTTACTGGGGGTCAATCCATAGCGAGCCTTGAAGGCGCTGGTAAAGCTGGACACATTTTCATAGCCTGTCGCCAACGCTACTTCGGTCACAGAGAGTTCCGCCGCCTCCAGCATCCGCCGGGCACTGGACAGTTTGCGCTCGTGTAACCACTTTTTCGGGGTGGGGTGGTACAGCACTTTAAAATCACGATTGAAGCTTGAGATGCTGCGCCCCGACAGATGCGCAAGGTCACCCACGCTCAGCTGTAACAGATCCACCGTATCCAGCAGACGCCTCAGGTTCTGTTTTGCGGGTACTCTTTTCCTGGTGTGAAGCAACCCATGAAAGGCCTCAGGCTCCCCGCTCCAGGCGATCAGGTGGAGCAGCTCCTGCAATTTTACTTTCAGGTATCCGGGGGCTGTTATCTCCGTACAGATGGAGCCAAAGAACGGGCTGAATACCGCCCCCTGCGTCAGCAGATAATGGCCAGGCTCGGCAGGTTCAGGTATTGCTGTTTTTTGTACCCTGCTCAGGTAATCGATGATTACATCATCATCGAAAAACACCAGATAAGCCGTTAGCGCCTCGGTTTCTTTGACAAAATCGGAATGCAGGCTCAGCCCCTGGGGCAGGAATATCGCGCTGCCCGCTGTCAGCTCAAAGACGGTTTTCATTGATTCGTGTTCCGGTCACCTGTCTGTCGAGGCATATACCCTCCTCACTGGCAGCAGCTTCACAGGAAAGAGGCCTCCAGCCCCTTCCCTGTATTGCCGGGTATTACTCTGCAGAATCGCGCTGCAGGTGCACATCCATCTGGGGGTATGGAATGCTGATCTGCTCTGCATCGAACCGCAGTTTTACTTTTTCCGTGGTTTCCCAGAGCACCGGCCAGTAGTCTTCGCTGCGCACCCAGGGGCGAACAACAAAGTTAACACTGTTATCAGCCAGCTCACCCACCGCAATGGTGGTTTCCGGTGATTTGAGCACCCGCTCATCCTGCTCCAGTATCTCGGTCAGAATACGCTTGGCTTTGAGCAGATCATCGCCGTAGCCAATGCCAAACACCATATCAACCCGGCGGGTTGGGCGTTTGGAGTAGTTAACGATCACCCCATGGTAGATCTCGCCATTGGGAACAATCAGCTCCTTGTTATCCACTGAGCGCAGTACGGTGGTAAAGATAGAGATGGTCTCAACAATCCCTTCAGTACCGGCAATCTGTACATAATCGCCATCTTTGAAGGGGCGGAAGATCACCAGCATGACACCGGCAGCAAAGTTCTGCAGCGAGTCCTTGAGCGCCAGGCCTACCGCGATACCGGCCGCACCGAGCAGTGCGATCAGCGAGGTAGTATTAACACCTAGCTGGTCCAGTGACGCAACCACCACCAGCAGCAGGAAAACAACGCCGATAATGGAGGTAATAAAGTCGATCAGGATCTGATCCATTTTGGAATGCGACAGGCCCTTTGTGATCAGCCGGACCAGCTGCCGCGCAATAAAGCGGCCTACGATAAACACCGCCAGCGCCATCGTGATATTAATTGCCCAGGGCAGTACATAGATATCCAGGTATTCCTGATATTCACCCATTCAGTCGTTCTCCAGAGCGGATTATCGGTCGGTATAAAGAAGTACCTACTATAGAAGAAATCTGCTTTACCCTGCCAGCTATGTGCTCCTTGTTCCCTGATTTTGATGGCCACGGGCCTTCCTTGCTCATCTATGCTCTATGTAAACAAACAGTTGCCGACCTGTCAGTGCGACCACAGGTTATTTCAGCAAAGGTATTTATTGCCATGTCAAACTCAGACGATCGCAACACACCGACGGGTGGCGACACTCCCGCTTCCCCGATTACCCGTCAACGTCTTATTGCACTGGGGCTGGGACCTGTTGCAATGGCCCTCGTGCTGTTGCTGCCCCCACCACAGGCGCTGACACCAGAAGCATGGCGGCTGGTTGCGCTCACCTGCTGGATGGTGATCTGGTGGATGACAGAAGCCGCGCCGGTGCCTGTAACGGCCCTGCTACCAATTACAATGATGCCTCTGCTGGAGATCTCCGGGCAGAAGGCGGTCGCGGCCAGTTACGGCCATCCGCTGATTTTTCTGTTTCTGGGTGGTTTTCTGATTGCCGCTGCGATGCAACGCTGGGGGCTGCACCGGCGGATTGCGCTGAAAATTGTCAAAACTGTCGGCAGTGGGCCTGAGGGTATTATTGCCGGTTTTATGCTGGCTACAGCATTTCTGTCGATGTGGATTTCCAATACCGCCACCACCGTGATGATGTTTGCTGTTGCAATCTCAATGGTCGAGTTTATCGCCAGCCATATTGATGATCAGGAGATAGCACGTCGGTTTGGCGTGGCGTTGTTACTGGGGGTCGCTTATAGCGCCTCGATTGGCGGCGTGGCCACGCTGATCGGTACACCGCCCAACACGCTGCTGGCCAGCTTTCTGAGCGATAGTTACAACATCACCATCAGTTTTGGCACATGGATGCTGATGGGGTTGCCGCTGGTTGTGATTATGCTGCCACTTAGCTGGTTACTGTTGTGTAAGGTGATATTCCCGGTCAAAGGGGTGGACCTGTCGGGAGCCGGGAAGCTGATTGATCAGGAACTGGCGGCGCTGGGCGAGATGAGCAGGGGTGAGAGAATCGTACTGGTTATCTTTCTGCTGACTGCCTTTTTGTGGATTTCTCGGGCACTGATCGTCTCCAGTACCGGGTTACCAATCTCCGATACATCTATTGCTCTGTTTTCTGCCACCCTGCTGTTTGTGCTGCCCGCCTCCATTGAGCGAGGGCATTTCACGGTCGAATGGGATGCTGCAAAACAGGTACCCTGGGGAGTTTTACTGCTCTTTGGTGGCGGCCTGGCACTGGCCGGGGCGTTCAAATCCACCGGGCTTGCAGCAGCGATCGGTCAGATGGTAGGTGGGCTGGGCGCGGTTGATATCACACTGATTATTCTGGTGACTATCATCGCTATTATCTTTCTGACCGAAATCACTTCGAACACAGCCACCACCGCCACGTTCCTGCCCATTCTGGGGGCGGTTGCGGTGGGCCTGGGGCAAAGCCCCATGGTGCTGGCGATCCCTGCTGCACTGGCAGCCTCGATGGCCTTTATGATGCCTGTGGCTACGCCACCGAATGCCATTGTGTTTTCGTATGACGGCATGCATATAGCCGACATGATGAAAGCTGGGTTGTGGCTGAACCTGATTACCGTGGGGCTGGTATATGTGGCAATGCTGACACTGGCCCCCTGGGTGTTTTCGCTGACGTTATAAACGCAAGGTTTTATCAGCCCGGCTAGCTACAGGGGTTTACGCATAGGGTAAAACAGCATGCCATCAGCCGACACTGGCACCTGCATCAGCTGGTAGCCTTGTGATTTATAAAACCCCCAGGCCGTGGCTGTACTCTCCAGCGTGATCTCTTCCAGCCCCCACTGCCGGGCATGGGCTTCGGCTGTCTGTAGTAACTGCTTGCCGACCCCCAGCCCCATCACACTGGCCAGGACGTAGCACAGATGCACAAAGCCCTCATGATCAAGGTGGATAATCCCCACCAGCTGATCATTCTCAAGCGCAACAAACGCCTGAGAATGGCGGTTGAAAAGCCATTGTTCGCAATTTTCTACCGTTTTATTTTCCAGCCAGCGGGCTAGTTTATCCGGGTTGTTGCCGTGGTCCTCAACGCAGAGCTCGGTAATTGAGCGACGAATTACTGCGCAGATCTCCGCTGCCTGATCCGGTTGCGCGGGTTGTATCATGGTCAATCACTCCATCCATGTGATTATCTAAGGCCCTGAGCATCTGTACCTTACACTCGCAGGGCCTGAAGTTACTTTCTTGCATGCGCCCAGGGGTCAATAACGCCAGATTCTGACGCGCTGGCTGGGGCTGCCCGGTTTTCTTTGCGAACATTGCCTTTACCTGTGCTGCCAGT
>Ga0193951_1000455_pt1 | contig 18622 bp, 16 predicted proteins | sample BB_2_MG_FD_140370 | JGI IMG/M metagenome (GOLD analysis project Ga0193951, IMG submission 140370) | Microbial mat bacterial communities from the Broadkill River, Lewes, Delaware, United States - BB_2_MG | ecosystem: Environmental > Aquatic > Freshwater > River > Microbial mats | place: USA... | reverse complement strand
CCATCCAGATACTCACCCAGATGATGACGAATACGCTCGGGCGCGTTACCGGCACCCTGGCAGATCAGATAGCCAATCAGGGCATTACCGATGATCTGACGTGAAAAGGAATGCCCGTAGGCAGACATTTCCCAGGCCGCCGACAGGTTCCAGTCATCGGTCACGTCGTGATCGTCAAAAATCATGTAGGTCGGCAGGTGTGCCATCACCCGCCGTACTTGAGCCAGCTGCTGGCGAAACGCGGTAATCGCTTCGGATTCTTCTTCGTACTGCTGGGCATATTTTAGGTCCAGCGCGGGCGGGCAAAGATCGAGGCCTTCCCAGGCTCTGGGCGACCAGACCAGACAGTAGCTGGCAATCACCTCGGCAAAGGTGATCAGATGATTGTGTGCCGAATCACTGGTAAAGATCGGCTTGCGTACCCCGGCAAAGAACCGCTCCTTCACATCCTGACTCAGCTCATCGCGCGGCAGCAGCTGTTCACGTTCGTAATAGCAATGCGAACTCTTGCGCAACTCGGCACCTGAGGAGACGCCCCCGCCCTGCAGCTCCTCATCCCAGAGCTGCAGCCGGTCGCTCAGCTGGTGTGCGGCATGCAGCAGCGGCCCGGCCACATCGTCGGCATACAGCTGATCACCGCTCATCATCAATACCGCAGGCCAGTCCTCCGGTTCATCCAGGCGCTCGGCCAGCCAGCTGTCGGCACGGGCCAGACCGTCTTTCGAGCCATGATGCGGCTTGCGACAGGAGCCATGCAGCATTGAAGACAGCTGCGGCTGAATCACGAAGCCGGGCAGACTTTCACCCGGGTACAGCAGCTCGGGTGCCCACTCGGCAATGGAATGCCATTCGTCGCCTGTTCCGGAAATCCTGAGGTCGTAATCGATCCTCACAGCCGTCGGCAAGGCTTCCCGGGGCTTCAGATGTAGCAGGTAGACATGGGCATGATTGCCAACCGGCATATGCCAGTACTCGGTGCGATCAACCAGCTGGTCATGAAAAACGCTGTCACCTGATTGCAACCGCAGGGCAAAGTCAATCGGGCGGGTCGTCAGACACCAGATGGTGATTTCATCCGGTGTAATCCGGCGCAATATGGGCCCAACCAATACGGGCGAAGAGTAGGATGTGATGGGGGTATCAGTGTGCATCATGCAGAAGTCAGGTGGCCCGATCCGCTCGGGCCACGCCATTGTCCAGAATCAGTGAATGGGTTCTTCGTATTTTCGGCGAATGGCCATTAAAGCAGGCTGAATATCAAGAGGGGCATAGTTCATTGCCTGCTCGAACAGTTCCTTGTTTTCTTCAGACAGCCGCTCCTCCTCACTCATGGCCGATAGCTGACGCATGGCTTCAATAAACTTGGGGTGGGGTGTGCTCTGGCTCATGGAATGCCCTCCTCGGTTTGTGGCAGAGACTCGAACCGATCTGCTCAGCCGCTATTGTGCCTGTGCCATGGACCAAGAACCAGCATCTGCACATATTTTGCCCCTGAAATGCTGTAGTGATCTGCACACACCCGGAGCCAGATCATTGTTTTTTGTGATACATACAGTACTGACAAAAGCAGCTATTGTCCGGGTTTTCCCGCAGTGATAATTTTGCCCCCATACGCCACTTCGACCGTGGCACAGGAACATCATATGCAAGGAGTTGCACACATGTCTGTCGATCCCCGTAACGTTATCCTCGCGCGTATTTCTACCGGCCTGACCGAAATGCTGGGACGCCTGGGTGCTCATGCCACCATGCGGGATATGGGCACACACAGCAGCAAGGAACTCTGGCCGGACTGGCCTGAAAACCTGCCGCCTGCCGATGCCTGCAACCTGCTCAGTGATGCTCTGAGCAACATCGGAACCTTTGAAAAGGTGGAAATGGCGCCGGAAGGCGAATCGGTTAAAATCACGATCAAGGGATGCGAGTTCAACCACTTGGGGCAGGTTGAAGCGTCACCGGTGGGACAGCGTTCCATCTGCTTCTTCGGTTTTGGTCTGATCGAAAAATCACTGGAGCGCCTGACCGGTAATCAATACCGAGTCGAGCTGATCCACCATGATGCGGAGCAGGATACCTGCCACGAGATCGCGCGTTTCCGTTAACCCGCAGTCCGTAACAGATCAACAAGACGCCCGGCCCCGCCGGGCTTTTGTGTATATGGGGCTGACAACAAAAAAGAGGGAATTGCTTCCCTCAAGGTCCGAGAGTCCGTCCGTGGCATTAATTGCAACAACGGGATGTCACAACAAATCGGGGCCCTGAGGCCCCGACTGCATCAGGCGAGTCCTACCGCCCGAATTTTTTCCTCGATTTCCGGCAGAATGGTTTCATCATCAATGGTGGAAGGCATCTTGTAGTCTTCGCTGGCGGCAATCTTGCGCAGAATCGCACGCAGGATCTTGCCGGAGCGCGTTTTAGGCAGACGTTGCACCACCACGGCACGACGGAAGCAGGCCAGTGCACCCACCTGTTCACGCACCATCGCCACCAGCTCTGTCTCCAGCTGGGTTTCGTCCATTTCGACGCCGGCCTTGAGCACTATCAGCCCCACCGGCACCTGGCCTTTCAGCGAGTCGGACATGCCGATCACGGCGCACTCGGCTACCGCTTCGTGTGCGGACACCACCTCTTCCATTTCACCGGTGGACAGACGGTGACCGGACACGTTGATCACGTCGTCGGTGCGGCCAGTGATGTAGACATAGTTGTCTTCATCCTTAAAGCCACCATCACCGGTATGATAGAAGCCCGGAAACGCGGTCAGGTAGGAGCTGACAAAACGGTCGTTGTTGTTCCAGATACTCCAGGCCACACCCGGCGGCAGCGGAAGCTTGATACAGATGTTACCGGCTTCCATCGGCGCCACCGGCTCACCGTCGCCATCCAATACCTGGATGTCATAGCCGGGAATCGGCTTGTTGGTGGAACCCAAGCGCGGCTCGGACGGGTTGTCCCAGCCCATCATCGGTGCCGTTACCGGCCAACCGGTCTCGGTCTGCCACCAGTGGTCAACCACCGGCACTTTGAGCAGGTCATCCAGCCAGTAATAGGTCGAGGAATCCAGCTTTTCTCCCGCCACGAAGATCCAGCGCAGGCTGCTCAGATCGTATTTCTGCGCCAGCGCACCTTCGGCATCTTCCTTGCGCACGGCACGGAAAGCCGTCGGCGCGCAGAACATGGAGTTGACCTTGTATTCTTCAATGATGCGCCAGAAGGCACCGGCGTCCGGCGTCTTGATCGGCTTGCCTTCATAGAAGATGGCACTGCAGCCGCCCATCAGCGGGCCGTACACGATAAAGGAGTGGCCAACCACCCAACCAATATCTGAGGCGCCCCACCAGACATCCCCCGCTTCCATGCCATAGACATTGTTCAGCGCATAGCGCAGTGCCACGGCATAGCCACCGTTGTCACGTACGATCCCTTTCGGCTGACCGGTGGTGCCGGAAGTGTACAGAATATAGAGAGGATCGGAGCCTTTTACCGGCACACATTCGGCCGGCTCAACACCTTCCTGTGCCTGATACCAGTCCAGGTCACGCGACGGGTCCATCTCAGCCTTGAGCATCGGACGCTGGCACACCAGCGTGTGCGCAGGGATATGTGAAGCCAGTTCGATCGCCTTGTCGACCAGCGGCTTGTAGGCAATCTGCTTGTCGAATTCGACACCACAGGACGCGGTCAGAATCAGTTTCGGTTTGGCATCGTCGATGCGAATCGCCAGTTCGTTCGGCGCAAACCCCCCGAATACCACGGAATGCACCGCACCCAGGCGGGCACAGGCCAACATGGCCACGGCGGCTTCGGGAATCATCGGCATATAGATGACGACGGTATCGCCCTTCTCCACCCCCAGCTTGCGCAGGGTACCGGCAAAGCGGCTGACGCGATCCTTGAGGTCACTGAAAGTGATCGCTTCCTTGGTGTCGGTTACGGGCGAGTCGTAATACAGCGCAACCTGTTCGCCCCGGCCCTGCTCGACCTGATGGTCAACGGCCAGGTAACAGGTATTCATCTCACCGTCCGCATACCAGCTGTGGGTACCCCAGTCGGTGGTGGTCAGAGTTGTTTGCGGTGCCTTGAACCAGGCGATGTTCCTGGCCTGCTCGGCCCAATAGGCTTCCGGGTTCTCGATAGACGCCCGGTACTGTTCGTTGTAATCCATGCTCTACCTCGTTTTATTCTTGTTATGCGTGGGCAGCACCCGCAGGTGCCGCCCCAAGGTCCGGCTAACGATTCAATGTTAACGGCCGGTTTATTCAGCGTCCTGATACAGCTTGATCAGGCTGGAGAAGTCCAGACCACCGTTGCCGGCAGACTTGTGCAAATTGAACAGCGCGCGGGCGGCAGAGCCCATCGGCGTCGCGGCAGCACTCTGCTGGCTCACTTCCATCGCCAGACCCAGATCCTTGAACATCAGATCCACCTGGAAACCGCCCTGATAATCACGTGAAGCCGGTACGCCATCCATTACACCCGGTACCGGGTTGTACACCTGCAGCGCCCAGTTGTTGCCGGAGCTCTGCTTCATGATGTCGGACAGCACCGCCGGGTTAAGGCCATTCTTGACACCCATGTTCAGTGCTTCACAGGTGCCGGCCATCAGGATACCCAGCAGCATGTTGTTGCACACCTTGGCAATCTGGCCCGCGCCGTGCTCACCGGCATGGAAGATATTCTTGCCCATCTGCTCCAGCACCGGTTTGGCCTGCTCGAACTGGGCCTCAGAGCCCCCCACGATGAAGGTCAGAGTACCGGCCTGTGCACCGCCGACCCCACCGGAAACCGGCGCATCGATAAAACCAATACCCTTCTCGGCACCGGCTGCCGCCACACGGCGGGCCGTTTCGGCATCAATGGTGGAGCAATCAATCACCAGGGTGTTGCTGCCTACCAGTTCGAACAGCGGCTGATCACCACTGACATAGAGGCTCTCCACATGCTTGCCGGCCGGCAGCATGGAGATTACGAAATCGGCGCCGGTCGCGGCATGCTGGGCGCTGTCGGCGATGGTACAACCCTGCTCGGCAGCCAGCTCCAGCGCCTTGGGAGAAAGGTCGAATGCGTTGACCGTATGACCTGCCTTGGCCAGATTGGCTGCCATCGGGCCACCCATGTTGCCCAGACCGATAAATGCAATTGTTGCCATGATGCGTATCCTTGTTTTTATTCTCGATATTCAGTTAATGCGGGCCCGCAGACCCGCACGTGAAGCGATTCAGAGGTCCGCCAGCGGATGCGTCTGCCAGGGTGATTCGAACATCCCGGCCAGGAACTGTGCATCCACCTCTTCAATCGAGGCGAAGGTCCATTGCGGCTGGCCGTCCTTGTCGATCAGCAACGCACGCACCCCTTCCTGAAGCTCACGGTGACTGCAGCACTGCACTGACAAAATCAGTTCGTGCTGGAACACTTCCTTCAGCGACATGTGACGGCAGCGCTGCAGTTGCGCATGAATCATTTTCAGAGACAGCGGGCTACCGTGGCCGATCGCCTTCTGTGCCCGTTTGACCCACTTGTCTTCGGACTCAATCGCCAACAACGCTTCCACCATTTCCTCGACGGAATCGTGGTCGGTCACTTCACGGATCAGGTCTTCATTGGCCCGGATCGGTGCCGGCATCGCCTCGAAGGTTGCACGGCATTCATCTTCCAGTTCGCGCAGGACTCGGCTGACGACACCACCGGCATCTTCACCCCAATGTTCGTTCTGCAGCCGCTCCAGCATGCCCTCACGCATATCGGTGCTCAGCGCACGGTCGGCCAGCCCCAGGAACAGCGCGTCGGCAGCATTGATCGGGTTACCGGTCAGACCCAGGAACAGGCCGGTGCCACCCGGCATACGGTTAAGGAACCAGCTGCCGCCCACATCCGGGTACAGGCCGATGGTCACTTCCGGCATCGCCAGATGTGAGGTTTCGGTCACGACACGATGACTACAGCCATTCATCAGACCCATGCCGCCGCCCATCACAATACCGCTGCCCCAGCAGATCACCGGCTTGGGATAGGTGTGCAGGGCGTAGTCGAGACGATATTCGCGGGTGAAGAACTGCTCCGGGAAATCGGTGTCATCGGCTACCATCGACTTGTACAGATTGACGATATCGCCACCGGCACAGAACGCCTTGTCGCCGCTGCTGTCCAGCAGCACCGCCACCACGTTGGCATCGTCGCGCCAGGCATCCAGTTTGGGCTGGATCAGGTCGATCATTTCCAGTGTCAGCGCATTCAGTGACTTTTCCGCGTTGAGGCGGATCTCACCGATGATCTGGCCATCCTTTGTCGCGTGTTCGGTAAACAGTACACAGCTCATGCTCGGACTCCCGATGCTTAGCGGTTTTTCCATTCAGCCTTGCGCTTCTCGAGGAAGGCGTTGACCCCTTCACGCTGATCTTCGGTGTGGAACAGGTCCACGAAGAGTTCGCGCTCGATGATGTAACCCTGATCCAGCGGACGGCTGCGACCGGACTGAATCAACGTCTTGCAGGCTGCCACTGCGGACGGGCTCTGTTCACCCACCTGCTCGGCCAGCTGCAACGCACGCTCCAGCGCCTGCCCCTGCTCGACCACCTCTTCCACCAGGCCAATTTCCAGCGCCTTGTCAGCCTTGATACGCTCGCCGCACAGGATCATGCGCTTGGCCCAGCCTTCACCAACCAGCCAGGTCAGGTTCTGGGTACCACCCGCACAGGGCAGCAGGCCGACTTTCGCTTCCGGCAGTGCCATCTGTGCCTGAGCTTCTGCCACACGCAGGTCACAGGCCAGCGCCACTTCCAGGCCACCGCCCATGGCGAAGCCGTTAACGGCGGCAATGGACACGCCACGGAAGCGACTCAGTGTCTCGAAGGCCGCGCCAAACAGACGTGCCATATCACCCGCAACCGCACGATCACCGTCTGCGAACAGATTGAGATCGGCACCGGCCGAGAAGAATTTCTCGCCTTCACCAGTCAACACCAGGCTCCAGATCTCGCGATCGGCGTTCAGCTCTTCAACGATCTGCACCAGCGCCTTCAGGCTGTCGGCCGTCCAGGTATTGGCTGGCGGGTTATTCATGGTCAGCAGCGCTACGTGGCCACGCTTTTCAACACGAATCAGTTCAGACATTCCCCTGCTCTCCTTAAACTCTTATCTCGTCAATGGGGCTTACAGCTCGGCTGCGCCTTCCGCCAGCACACGGCGGGAGATGATCAAGCGCATGACTTCATTGGTGCCTTCCAGAATACGGTGCACACGGGTGTCGCGCAGATAGCGCTCCATCGGATATTCCTTGATGTAGCCGTTGCCACCGTACAACTGCAGGGCTTCGTCGCAGATGTTGTAACACACATCGGTGGCAAAACGTTTGGCCATGGCGCAGTAGGTGGTCGCGTCGGCATGTCCATTGTCCAGCTTGCTGGCCGCCAGACGTACCAGCTGGCGTGCCGCGACCAGTTCGGTCTGCATGTCGGCAATACGGAACTGCAGCGCCTGGAAGTCGGCCAGACGCTTGCCGAACTGCTTGCGCTCCAGCATGTACTCGGTGGCCTTGTTCAGCGCCTGCTGAGCGGTGCCCACGGAGCAGGTGGCGATGTTGATACGACCGCCGTCCAGACCCTTCATGGCGATCTTGAAGCCTTCACCTTCCTGTGCCAACAGGTTCTCGGCGGGCACACGCACGTCTTCAAAGGTGATCATGCGGGTCGGCTGGCAGTTCCAGCCCATCTTGTCTTCCTTGCGGCCGTAGCTGATGCCCTCAGCCTTGGCATCCACCGCAAACGCCGAGATGCCTGCAGCACCTTCACCGCCGGTACGTGCCATTACCACCAACACGTCGGTGCTGCCGGCGCCGGAAATGAAAATCTTGCTGCCATTGAGGACATAGTGGTCGCCATCAAGGCGGGCCGTGGTTTTCAGGGACGCAGCATCGGAGCCGGCGTTGGGCTCGGTCAGGCAGTAGGAACCCAGCATCTGGCCTGTAGCCAGACCTTCACCCCACTGCTCGATCACGGCCGGACCGCCAAAACTCGCGACCATCCAGCTCACCATGTTGTGAATGGTGATGTAGGCCGTAGTGGAGGTGCAGCCCATCGCCAGCTGTTCAAAAATGATGCTGGCATCGAGGCGGCTCAGCCCCAGGCCACCCACCTCTTCCGGCGTGTACAGGGAGCAGAACCCCAGCTCACCGGCCTTCTGCAGCACATCAATGGGAAAGATCGCATCCTGATCCCATTCGGCCGCATGGGGCTCCAGCTCGTTTTGAGCAAACGCCCGCGCCATGTCGGCAAAGGCGATCTGATCTTCATTCAGTTCAAAATCCATTCCATACCTCGGACACACTTTTTATTGTTATGGCCATGGCCGCCGGTTTCTGTGAACCGTACAGCCATGGCTCGATTATTAGACCAGCGGGTTATTTCAGCTGGATGGTCATGTTCGGACCAGACGCGATGTCATCTTCAAACCAGCGTGCGGTAACGGTTTTGGTCTCGGTGTAGAACTTGACCGCCTGCTTGCCGTAGGCATGCTGATCACCGTAGAACGACTTGCGCCAGCCGGTGAAGGAGAACATCGGCAGCGGCACCGGTACCGGTACGTTGATACCGACCTGACCCACCTTGATCTCGTGCTGGTACTTGCGTGCCGCTGCACCGGACGAGGTGAAGATGGATGTACCGTTGCCGTACGGGTTTTCGTTGATCAGCGCGATCGCCTCTTCCAGCGTATCCACTTCCAGTGCAATCAGTACCGGACCAAAGATCTCTTCCTGGTAGATCGACATGTCGCGGGTTACGTTGCGGAACATGGTCGGACCGACCCAGTTGCCGTCCGGGAATCCTTCTACTACGCACTCGGTACCATCCAGAATGCAGTCCGCACCCGCGTCCTTGCCTTCCTGGATCAGGCTCAACACACGCTCTTTTGCCTGCGGGTTGATCAGCGGGCCGTAGCCGGCTTCCGGATCGTTCCAGGCACCCGGGCGCACCTTGGCCAGAGCATCGCGTACTTCGGGAATCCACTCGCGTGCTTCACCGACAAACACGGCAACAGAGATCGCCATGCAACGCTGACCACCGGCACCCACGGATGCACCGGCGATGTTGTTGACCACCTGGTTCTTGGACGCATCCGGCATCACCACCATGTGGTTCTTGGCACCCGCAAACGCCTGCACGCGCTTCATGTGATCGGTGCCGGTGCGGTAGATGTGTTCACCGACATTCACGGAGCCAACAAAGGAGATGGCCGGCGTGTCCTTGTGGGTCAGCAGCTGGTTCACCACATCTTTGGTGCCATGCACAACCTGCAGCACGCCTTCCGGTGCACCGGCTTCCTTGAACAGCTCAGCCAGACGCATCGGCGTCAGCGGGTCCTGCTCGGACGGTTTCAGGACGAAGGTGTTACCGCAGGCGATTGCCATCGGGAACATCCACAGTGGGATCATGGCCGGGAAGTTGAACGGTGTGATACCGACACATACGCCCAGCGGCTGAGTGATGCTGTAGCAGTCGATCTTGCGCGCCACGTTTTCAACGGTTTCGCCCATGCTCAGAGACGCGATATTGCAGGCGTGCTCAACCACTTCGATACCGCGCCATACATCACCCTTGGCGTCTTCGAAGGTCTTGCCGGTTTCCTGCGCCAGCAGCTCGGCCAGCTCATCATGGTGTTCTTTCAGCAGGTGCTGGTAACGCAGCATCAGGCGCGCACGGTCACCAATCGAGGTTTCCTTCCAGGTTTCAAAAGCAGCCTTGGCGGATTCAACGGCACGCTCGACTTCGTCGGCGGTGGCACAGGGCACCTGAGCCAGAACTTCCTGAGTTGCGGGATTGGTAACCGGCAGCCACTGGCTGGTTTCGCTCTGGACGAATTCGCCACCGATCAGAAGTGGTACATGCTGAGTCATTCGTTTCACCTTTGCTGTCAAATTTATTGTTGTTATCGATTCCGGAGCATCGGAGCAGCTCCTGTTTACGTTAACGTTAATGCGTTGACCATTTTGTAACATAGGCCCGCAAGGCTCAGGATTGATAATCTTGCGCAGTTGATGGACTATATTGCTGCCCAATAAGGGAATTCACTAGTCGCTTAGACAAAAGGTGTAGAACCGATGAGCACTCCTTCCAGCTGGCCCCTGCCCTCGGACAGCATCCGTTTTGTCCTGCCCAGACAAATGGTTGCCCTGCTGCGGGAACATCCCCTGAGCGAGCAGCTTTACCCGCTGGGTGTCGGCTACTATCAGCTGGCGCGTGGGCACCAGATGCAGCGCGAGCAGCACGATGACTATCTGCTGATCTACTGCCTGGAAGGCAGTGGACGACTGGAGTTTGGCGAGGACAACAAGCGCCGAATTATAAGGCCCGGCGACCTGATTGTGCTGCCCCGACATATCCCGCATCACTACTGGACCGACCAGAAGGATCCCTGGAGCATCTACTGGATCCATTTCGATGGCAGCCTGGCCGACAGTTTCCTTGAGCAGCTGGATACGGACACGGGAGCGCCCGTGCTGTCACTGGGTATTCACTCACGTCTGGTGGCCGATTTCGAGGCGCTGCTGGATGCGCGTCAGGCCCGTCATCATCTGGCATCCTATCTGCACAGCGCCAATCAATTGCGACAGTTACTGACACATATTGCGCTATTGCGCCCGATTGCACGCCAACAGCAGGAGGAAAGCCTGGATCTGGAAAAGGTACACAGCCTGATGCAGACCCGACTGCACGAACAGCTGGACGTTGATACCCTGGCCAGTGCCGTCAGCCTGTCCAAGTACCATTTCATCAAGAAGTACAAAACCCTCACCGGCACCACCCCGATCAACCATTTTATTCAGCTCAAGATTGAACGTGCCTGCCACCTGCTGGATGTCACCAACAAGGGGATCAAGGAGATCGCTTGGGCGGTCGGGTATGAAGATGCCTACTATTTCTCGCGCATTTTCCGCAAGATGATGGGGATTTCGCCCAGCCGCTATCGCGCCATGCGGCTGGGACGATCATCCTACACGGGCGACTGAACAGACCAGGCCTTCCAGATCATGATCGTACAGCACCACCCGGTTCTTGCCCTGATGCTTGGCGGTATACAGCGCCGAGTCGGCACGAGCAATCAGGTTCATCAGGTCGGTAGCATGTTCCGGGTAGATGGAAATCCCGGCACTGATGGTCAGTTGCTGACCGGATAGCTCGCCCTCAAACCGCAGGCACTGGATGGCGCGGCACAGCTTGCTGATCAGTTCCTGCATGCCACGGGCATCCGTATCGGGACAGACCAGCACAAACTCCTCCCCGCCCCAGCGAAACAGCAGATCCGAACGGCGCACGAACCCGCTGATGAACTCCGCCACACGGCACAAGGCATGATCACCCGCCAGATGACCATAGATATCATTGATCTGCTTGAAGTCATCGATATCGATCAGACAGAAACCCAGCCTGCCGCCCTGACGCTGCATCAACGCCAACTGTTGCTCGGCCAGCACCTCGCCCCGGCGCCGGTTCAGCAGTCCGGTCAACACGTCAAAGTCGGCCTGCTGCTGCAGTTCCTGCTCGATCAGCTTGAGATCGGTGATATTGCACGCCATTCCCACTGCCCGCAGCGGTTCGCCCTCGGGGCTGCGGTCACGCACCTGACCCCGATCCCGTATCCAGAGATAGTGGCCGTTGCGGTTACGCAAACGGTATTCGGCCTCGTAGAGGTGACGCAGCCCCTTGAGGTGCTCGTCCAGAATGCTCAGCACCAGCGGCGCGTCTTCGGGGTGGATATTGTCTTTCCAGGTTTCAAGACAGGGCTTCATTTCGTCGGGGCCGTAACCCAGCAGACGCTTGAGGCCAGGGCTGAAGTAGAGGCTGTTGGCTTGCAGGTCCCATTCCCAGACGCCATCGGCAATATCGTGCAAGCCCCGCCACTCTTCACATTCACAGTCGCCCAGCTGGCCCATGCGCTCGGATCGTGTACTGATATCCCGCGCCACCGAGATCAGATATTCATCACAGCCGACCGTCATCAGGCTGGTATGCACTTCTACCGGATACAGGCTGCCATCCGGGCGCCGATGGTGGCCGATAAACAGGTAACGCTTTTCCCGGCGCATCACTTCGACCAGTGTCTGCCAATGCCCGGCGTCATGCACATCATCCTGAATCTGCAGCACATTCATGGCCAGCAGTTCAGCACGGGTCGCGCGCATGTCCCGGCACGCCTGGTCATTGACGTCCAGAATCGCGGCCGTCTGCGGCTCAACCACAAAAACGGCATCGGGGAGGTAGAAGAGTTCTCGCGCGAGATCCATGCTGGGTGGCTCCTTGCCTGACATCCTTGTCCCGGTGGGTGGCGCCATTTTACACCGCCTGCATGACACTCAACAGCCTGAGGGCCGGCTAGGCACCCGCACCTTGAGCTTGCGCAAGCTTTTGTCGTGTGCCGGCATCGGCAGACTCCGGCTGCTCCCACCCCTGCAGGTGCTGCTGCACCAATGCTTCCAATGCATCGATATGCGGTATTGATGCATTCAGTGCGGGTATATAAGCATAGTTTTCGCCACCCGCCCCCAGGAAATAGTCCCGATTTTCCTGGCCAATTTCCTCGATGGTTTCCAGACAGTCGGCAGAAAACCCCGGACAGACCAGCTGAACGGACTTAACGCCCTGTTTCGGCAGGGATTTCAGCGTCTCATCAGTATAGGGCTTGAGCCACTCCTCACGGCCGAAACGAGACTGGAACGTGGTCATCCACTCCCCGTCCTGCAGACCCAGTCGCTGTGCCAGCAATCGGCTGGTCTTGTGGCATTCACAGAAATAGGGATCGCCCTGCAGCAGGTAACGCTTGGGGACACCATGGTAGGACATGATCAACCGATCAGCACGACCATGTTCCTGCCAGTACTGCTCGACTGAAACCGCCAAGGCCTCAATATAGGGCGGGAAATCGTGGTAATGGTTCACCATGCGCAGCTCCGGCAGCCAGCGACGCTGGCGGAAGTCTTCGGCCACGGCATCGAAGGTAGAAGCCGTGGTCGCACCGGAATATTGTGGATACAGGGGCAGAACCAGCAGGCGACGCACCCCGACCTGTTGCATGCGATCGATCACGCTGCTGATCGAAGGATTGCCATAGCGCATGGCATATTCAACCACCAGATCATCACCGTAATGCTGCTGCAAACGGCTGCGCAAGGCATCACACTGGGCAATCGTGTGCACCATGAGCGGCGATCCAGCATCGGTCCAAACCTCACGGTAGGCCTGCGCCGATCGACGTGGACGGATATTGAGAATGACGCCGTTGAGGATGCACCACCAGAGTGGACGCGGTACTTCCACCACGCGTGGATCCCAGAGGAATTCCTTCAGATAACGGCGCAAGGTGGCAGTGGTTGGCTCATCCGGTGTACCCAGATTGGTGATCAACACACCCATGCGGCCCTGCTGATCATGTTGAAACCCCTCTACCCCGCGATACCCCATGCTGACTCCTTAAGAACTTGTGGCGCTGAATGTTGCACGAATCTTAGGGCATACGCCGCACAGGGCCAAGCGGTTCACCGCGGAAACGAAAAAACGCCTGCCGGGGGCATCTCCGACAGGCGAATGGCTCGACGATAAATGCTCAGCCGAAGTTGCGCTTCCAAACCTTTTGGAACTCACCCACGATACCGCTGCGGAACGCGAGTACGCAGATCACGAAGATGAAGCCCATGATGATGTGGATGTAGTTGCCCAGCTCACCGCCGGACAGGTAGTTCTGCATGGTGACGATCACACCGGCGCCGACAACCGGGCCAAAGATGGTGCCTACGCCGCCCACCAGCGTCATCAATACCACCTCACCGGACATGTGCCAGTGCACGTCGGTCAGGGACGCCAGCTGGAACACCAGTGTTTTGGTGGAGCCGGCCAGACCTGCCAGTGCTGCAGAGATGGTAAACGCCACCCATTTGTAATCGTTCACGTTATAGCCCAGTGAGGTGGCACGCGGCTCATTCTCACGGATCGCCTTCAGCACCTGGCCGAACGGCGAATGGATGGTGCGGTGGATCAGCCAGAAGCCGAACAGGAAGATCGCCAGTACGAAGTAGTACATGTTCAGGTTGTCAGACAGATCAATTATCCCAAACAGGTTGCCGCGCGGCACACCCTGCATGCCATCCTCGCCACCGGTAAACGGTGCCTGCAGGTAGATGAAGAACACCAGTTGCGACAGTGCCAGGGTGACCATGGCGAAGTAGATACCTTCACGCTTTACCGACAGCTTGCCGTAAATGGCGCCCAGCGCACCGGCCGCGACCGTGCCCAGCAGAATGGACAGTTCAGGCGTCAGGCCGGAGTTCATCATCAGCCAGCCGGTGATATAGCCACCGGTTCCCAGGAAGGCCGCATGGCCGAAAGACAGCAGACCTACGTAGCCGAGCATCAGGTTGAATGCGCAGGCAAAGAGTGCGAAGCAGAGCAGTTTGGCCAGGAATACCGGGTACAGGAAGAACGGAGCAACCAGAGCCAGTACCAGCATTGCCACATAGAATTTATTGATTTTCATACATACCCCCTCAGGCTTCCTTGCCGAACAGACCTGCGGGCTTCAGCAGCAGGACAATCACCATCACCAGGAAGATCACGGTATTGGACGCTTCCGGGTAGAAATACTTGGTCAAGCCTTCGATCACACCCATGCCGAGACCGGTCAGGATGGCACCACCGATGGAACCCATGCCACCGATGACCACGATGGCAAACACCACGATCAGCAGGTTGGAGCCCATATCCGGGGATACGGAGTAGATAGGTGCTGCCATGACACCGGCCAGACCGGCCAGGCCCACACCGAAACCAAACGTCAGGGTTACGATCAGCGGCACGTTGATACCGAATGCCTGCATCAGTTGCGGGTTTTCGGTGCCGGCACGCAGATAGGCACCCAGCTTGGTTTTTTCGATCATCCACCAGGTCAGGCCACAGACAATAACCGAGGCAACAATGATCCAGGCGCGATAGTCAGGCAGATACATGAACGGCAGCTTGGTACCGCCACGCAGCGCTTCCGGAATGGAGTAGGACTGGCCGGAAGAGCCGTATACATGGGTGAAGACACCCTGAATGATCAGTGCAAAGCCGAACGTCAGCAGCAGGCTGTACAAATGATCTTCGTTTGCGATGGGCCGGATCAGGAACCGTTCCATCAGGACACCGACAAGACCCACTGCAAGCGGCACAACCACCAGAGCGGCCCAGTAGTTGATTCCCAGATACTGCAATGCCAGCCAGGCGGCAAAGGCACCCAGCATGTACATGGCACCCTGGGCAAAGTTGATGATTTTCAACAGACCGAAGATGATCGCCAGCCCCAGGCTGAGCAATGCATAAAAGGAGCCGTTGATCAGACCGACCAGTAACTGGCCGAACAAACCAAAGAGGTTAATTCCAAGAAAAGTCGCCATAGCCTTGTCCCTTCACGCCGCTTGTACCGACAATGGGCAGCAGTCGCCCGCACCACTGCCGAAGACGGCAGCGGCGGGCTTGCAAAAGCGGTTTAACTCTTATTGTTATTTAAAGTTGCACTCAGGCAGCATGGGCGCGTACGCCTGGTCACCTGGAATCACGCTGATAACCTTGAAGATATCATTACTGTCACGGCGCTCATCCGGCTTCTTGATTTCGACGTAGTACATGTCATGTACCATGCGGCCGTCGGCACGGAGGGTTGCGTTGCGGGCGAAGAAGTCATCCGGCTTCATTTCCTTCATTTTCTTCATGACGGCATCAGATTCATCGGTGCCGGCCGCTTCAATCGCTTTCAGGTAGTGCATGGTCATGGAGTAGGCGCCGGCGTGACCCATGGCCGGGATGTTGCCGTGGCGTTCCATGAAACGCTTGCTCCACTCACGGGTCTGGTCATCCAGATCCCAGTAGAAACCGGTGGTGGTGCGCATGCCGCCGGCCACACTCGGGTCCATCGCCTGGGCGTTCGGTGTGAATACCAGCAGACCGGCCACATCCATCATCTGAGTCAGGCCGAATTCGGCAGCCGCTTTCAGCGAGTTAACGGTGTCGTTACCGGCATTGGCCAGTGCAACCACGTCAGCACCGGAAGACTGTGCCTGAAGGATGTAGGAGGAGAAATCAGTGGTACCCAGCGGTGCACGCGCCGCGCCAACCACTTCACCGCCGTTTTCGTTGATCACTTTAGAGGCTACACCTTCCAGTGCATGGCCAAAGGCATAGTCAGCGGTAATGAAGAACCATTTTTTCTTGCCGGCCTCAACCATCGGCTTCACGGTGCCGTTGGCCAGTGCGGCAACGTTGTAGGTCCAGTGCACGTTATAGGGAGAACAGGCCTTGGTGGTAAAGGCGTTGGACGCGGATGTGGAGATCAGGGCAATTTTCTTGGCATCGGTCAGTACCTTGGTTGCCGCACCGGTCACGGCAGAGGACACCAGGCCACCGACCGCATCAACCTGCTCACTCTCGATCCACTTGCGCACAATCGCAGAGCCCACGTCCGGCTTCAGCTGATCATCGGCACTGACCACTTCGATCGGCTTGCCGAGTACCTTGCCGCCAAAGTCTTCAACGGCCATTTCGATTGCGGTGACACAGCCCGGGCCACACACATCAGCGTAGGTGCCGCCCATATCCGCCAGCACGCCGATCTTGACCTTGTCATCAGAGACATTGGCCAGCGCGGCACTGGAAGCAAAAGCAGCAACGGAAGCGGCCAGCAGGGTTTTTTTCATCATTTTCATCGATACTCTCCTGTCGAGCATTTTTATTGTTATATCTCACACGCGGGCGTCAGACGCCCAAATAGGTATTCAGGAGCTCTGTCTTGGCTTCAAGCTCGTGGGCTTGAACTTCCTCGACGATATGACCGTGTTCCATGACGTAATGACGGTCGGCAATCGGGGCAGCAAAACGGAAGTTCTGCTCCACCAACAGAATGGTCAAACCACGCTCCTTCAGCTTGACCAGAACCTCGCCCAGCTTCTGCACGATCACCGGCGCAAGGCCCTCGGTGATTTCGTCCAGCAGCAGAATATTGGCACCGGAGCGAAGAATTCGGGCCAGAGCCAGCATTTGCTGCTCACCACCCGACAAGCGGGTGCCCTGGCTGTAGCGGCGCTCATAGAGGTTGGGGAACATCTCGTAGAGTTCATCCACACTCACACCGTCGGAGCGGACGGTCGGCGGCAGCAGCAGGTTCTCTTCCACATTGAGGCTGGAGAAAATGCCGCGCTCTTCCGGGCAGTAGCCCAGGCCGAGATGAGCGATCTTGTGGGCCGGCATGCCAATGGTTTCGTTACCATTGATATTGATGGAGCCGGTGCGGCGACCCACCATGTTCATAATTGCACGCAGAGTGGTGGAACGACCGGAGCCGTTACGCCCCAGCAGTGTCACCAGCTCGCCCTGCATCACTTCCATGTCGATGCCGTGCAGGATGTGGGACTCGCCATAAAAGGCATGCAGATCGACAATGCGCAGTTTTTCCCGGTGCGTACTCATACTTCTGCTTCCTCCTTCTGCGCGTCCCGTTCAGCCTGAGCGGCCTGCTCGGCATTGATGCGGTCCTGCTCCTCGCTGGCTGCGGTGCCCATATAGGCCTCGCGTACCCGCGGATCGGAGGACACTGTCGCATAGTCGCCTTCGGTCAGGATGGCGCCACGCTGCAGTACCGTGATCCGGTCGGCCAGCTTGGACACCACATGGAGGTTATGTTCCACCATCAGAATGGTGCGTTCAGCCGATACCTTTTTGATCAGGTCGGCCACCAGGCCCACATCTTCGTGTCCCATCCCCTGAGTCGGCTCATCAAGCAGCATCAGTTCAGGGTCAAGCGCCAGCGTGGTGGCTATTTCCAGCGCACGCTTGCGGCCATAGGACAGGTCAACGGTCTGCGCATAGGCGAACTCGGCCAGGCCCACTGAATCCAGCAGTTCTACTGCACGGTCATTAAGCTTGTCGAGCACACTTTGCGGGCGCCAGAAATGGAAGCTGTTGCCTTCCTTGCGCTGCAGTGCGATGCGTACGTTTTCCAGTACGGTCAGATGCGGAAATACCGCTGAAATCTGGAAGGAGCGAATAACACCGGCTCGGGCAATCGCGGCCGGCTTCATGGAGGTGATATCCTTGCCGTTGAACAGAATTTGACCGGATGTCGGCGTCAAAAACTTGGTCAACAGGTTGAATACTGTGGTCTTACCAGCCCCGTTGGGTCCGATAAGGGCGTGTATATGGCCGCGTGTTACCTGAAGATTAACATCATCAACCGCGGTGAAACCCTTGAACGCTTTTACAAGGTTACGGGTTTCGAGAACATAGTCTGCACTCATGTGTAAACCAAGCCTCTTGTTGTTTTTATGCTGGCTTTCGCACTTGGCGTCGAATTTACGCCTTGGGTTAAGGCATGAACGCAAACTAGCAATTTACCTTAGGGGAATACAATTACTACTTTAGTCTAATATGGTATTCCAGACCCCATCAAAACCCTACCTAAATCCATATATTTCAATTAGTTATCTATTCTTCAATTTTTTTGACCTGGCGCAAAAAGCGCCAAGTGACACTTTACGTTAACGTAAACTTCATTTAGCCTCGGTAAAAACGTTCACAACAGGATTGCACAGCCGATGAGCAAAACCTTT
>Ga0193951_1000454_pt1 | contig 18644 bp, 12 predicted proteins | sample BB_2_MG_FD_140370 | JGI IMG/M metagenome (GOLD analysis project Ga0193951, IMG submission 140370) | Microbial mat bacterial communities from the Broadkill River, Lewes, Delaware, United States - BB_2_MG | ecosystem: Environmental > Aquatic > Freshwater > River > Microbial mats | place: USA... | reverse complement strand
GTTATCTCTCGTGGTTATGGCAGTCAAGCTGACGTTTATCCTTATTTATTGGATGAAAATAGCACGAGTTATCAAGCAGGTGACGAACCGCTTTTAATTTATCAACGTTGTAATATTCCGGTTGTTATCGGCGCTGATCGTGTTGCTAATGCAGAAAAGTTAATTGAGCAAGGGTGTAATATTGTCATCAGTGATGATGGTTTACAGCATTATCGATTAAAACGTGATTTAGAGTTGGTAATTATTGATGCCAAGCGTCTTTTTGGTAATGGCTTACTGTTGCCTGCTGGTCCTTTACGAGAAGGACTTTGGCGCATACAAGACGCTGACTTGATTATTTACAATGGTAATAACTCAGACCATACCGAACAGTTAGTGAATAAGTCTTTATTTATGGCATTAGCTGGCTGTGAATTAATTCAGGTAACAACAGGTGAAAAAATGTTGTTACCTGATTTTATTCAGCAATGGCAAGTTGTTAATGCCATTGCTGGCATTGGCGAACCGCAGCGTTTTTTTGATACGTTACAAACGCTAGGGTTTAATTTAGCAATAGAGCAAGGGTTTATCGACCATAAAAACTTTTCTGTTGATGATTTTGTTGAATTTAAAGCAGATTTACCGCTATTAATGACAGAGAAAGATGCGGTAAAATGTCGAACCTTCGCACAAGAAAACTGGTGGTATTTACCTGTTAGTGCCCAGTTTTCAGAGCAAGACAAAGAAGTATTAATTCAGGCTATAAGTAGCTTTAAAGTATAAAGTTTTTTTAAGTAAAGTGACGATAGTGACGAGTTAAACTATTAAGCTAATTATTAGTTTAGTTATAAAATTAGCTAGTAACTAATTAGTTAATTTAATTACCAAGGTAGAAGTGAACTGATTCTACTTAAAGATATAACCAATGAAGAGAATGAAATTATGGCTTTTGATGTAAAGTTAATGGAAATATTAGCGTGCCCTGTGTGTAAAGGGAAGCTTGATTATAATAAAGAGCAGCAAGAGCTTATTTGTAAATTTGATAAATTAGCTTATGCCATTGAGCAAGATATTCCTGTTTTGCTGGAAAGTGAAGCGCGCCGAATTAGTCTAGATGATGCTACTAGCCCGTTAGAAGCCACGGAATAGTCAACTAAAGTATGAGTGTATAGCGTACTAGTAACCATAATAGAAGTAATATAGCTAACCAGCTTTAACCTGACGTGGACAAATCATTTTTTAAAACTAATTGTTATTTGGCACGTGATTGAAACCTGCTTAAAGTATGGTTAACATTATTTCTTCTTTATTTTCCTGATGTTCACCAAGCAACACACCTAATTCTGACTTACAAGAGCCACAGTTAGTACCGCACTTTAATCTATCGCCTAACTGGCTAATTGAATGACACCCCGACTTTATTGCGTTAATAACTTCTTTTTCTCCAATATTAAAACAGCTACATATTTGTCGACCTTTAGCAAAACTCTCATTTGATCTACCAGACAATAATGATTGAATATCGCTCTCAGGTAAATTATTTTGACTAAAAACATGTTCAAGCCATGCGTTTTCTATTGTTGGGGTTGCTGCTGCACAGTAACATAAAAAAACTAACTTACCTGCTTGTAAGCAAATGACATAATAGGTATTTTCTTTTGTGAATTGCATCCATTCACCTGAGATGCAGCTAGTAGTTTGACACCAATTTAACATATCTGTTTCAATGTGCGTATTGGCAAATTCAAAGCGCATACCATAACTGGTTTTGGCTTTAGTCCAAAATTCGTTATTAACTTGTGTTTGAACAATAAAGTCTTTATCAACATGTAGTTGACCAAATTGCTTAAAAGAAGTTTTATTTAAAGTAATTGCCCCATGTTTACTTTCAGGTTGACCAGAAATAGGGTCGGCAATACTTGCGTATAAATTACTGACGTTCGCGCTAGAAGCAAACTGTTCATTCCAATGAATAGGCATGAAGCATTCTTTGCTGCGTTGGCTTTTATCTAATTTTACATGAACAGTTACTTGGCCAGTATTTGATAAAACATTAACTATTTCATCATCAACTATGTGTAACTGTGCGGCATCTTCTGGATTAATGTAAAGATAACACTTGTCTGTGTGGGCGGTAAGTTGTGATGCTTTACCAGTACGCGACATAGTGTGCCACTGATCTCTTAAACGACCGCTATTTAACCTAAAGGGATATTTAGCCGATTTTTTTTGTGTTGGTGCTTGCGGAGTAATAGGAAAAAAAATTGCTTTGCCAGACGGTGTAGAAAACTTACCATCTTCGAAAACACGTTTTTTTCCTTCAGGGTAAGTGTCATTAACCGGCCATTGTACGGGTTTTAAATGATTATACTGTGCTGTTGTAATGGCTGAAAAAGCTGAAATATCAAATATCCGCTCACCATTATTTTCAAAACCAGATAATTGAGAAAACTCTCGAAAAACGTCACTTACATGTGAGTATTTAAAGCCTGAATACCCCATAGCAGTCGCTACGTCTGCAATAATTTCCCAGTCGTGTTTTGCTTGTCCGTTAGGTGCTATCGCATTAGTTTGACGCGAAATACGACGCTCTGAGTTGGTGACAGTACCATTTTTTTCTAACCAAGGGGTTGCCGGTAATTTTACATCGGCAAAGTCTAAAGTATCATTGCTTTCAACACAGTCAGAAACGACAACAAATTCACATTTAGTTAATGCTTGAGCTATTTTTTTACGATCAGGCAAGCTCACTAATGGGTTCGTCGCCATAATCCAGACAGCTTTTATTTTCCCTTCATTGATGGCGTCAAATAATTCAACGGCTTTATAGCCGGCCTTATCAGCCATAGTTGGTGATTGCCAAAAGCGCTGAACCGTAGAGCGATGCTTGGGGTTTTCGATGTCCATATGTGATGTTAACTGATTCGATAAGCCGCCAACTTCTCTACCGCCCATAGCGTTAGGCTGTCCCGTTATTGAAAAGGGCCCACAACCATCTTTAGCTATTTTACCAGTAGCTAAGTGGCAATTTATAATACTATGGCATTTATCCACGCCTGAGCTTGATTGATTTATGCCCATTGAGTAAAAGGTAATTGTTTTTTCAGTCATTAAAAATAGTTGGTACACACGTTCAACATCTTGTTGATCAATATCGCAATAAGTTGCGACTTTCTCTATTGACCAGTAACTAGCTTCTATTAATGCGGCTTCGAAACCTTGAGTATTATTGTTGATATAGTTGCTATCTAATCCTTTATTGTTAGCTAAATAATTTAGTAGGCCATTAAAAAATGCTGCATCACTACCGGGTTTTAACGGTAAAAAATAATCAGCTATTTGACAGGTTGCTGTTTTACGGGGGTCAATAACAACCACCTTCATTTTCGGATTACGTTTTTTAGCTCTTTCAATACGCTGAAATAAAACAGGATGTGTCCAAGCTGCATTTGATCCTGTAATTAATAAAAGCTCAGTCGTGTCTAAATCATCATAACTACAAGGAACAACATCTTCGCCAAAACTACGTTTATAAGCGGCTACCGCTGATGACATACAAAGGCGTGAATTAGTATCAATGTTGGCTGAGCCTATATAACCTTTCATTAACTTATTAGCGAGGTAATAATCTTCAGTGAGGATTTGTCCAGAAACATAAAAAGCAACTGAGTCAGGGCCATGCTTTTTAATAATTTGTGAAAACTTTTCAGCTACATGGTTTGTTGCTATGGACCAATTAACCGCTTGGTTATTTATTTGTGGCTCAAGTAAGCGATTAGTTAAGTCAGTCGTTTTTAATAAATTGGTTCCTTTAACACATAGTTTACCAAAGTTAGCTGGATGCTCTAGTGTACCAACGACAGCATTAGCTTCATTATTTTCAACCGTAATATCAATACCGCAACCCACACCACAGTAAGCACAAGTAGATTGAACAATATGTGACGATTGAGAACAACTCATAAAATTTACCTTTTCAACAACAGAGAGTAATACTCAGTACTACAAGGTTTATAACGCGTGTACTGAGTTTGTTTGCATATATTTAATAGTCAGCTGACATCATTAGACAAAAAGCTGTACTTGGTCTTCAATAATTCTTACGGGGAATACATCAATACTTATTTCTTCTTGTAAGCATTTTCCTGTGGTTAAACAATAATGTTGTTTATACAAAGGTGAGGAGACAACAATATCGTCACCGACATTACCAACAATACCTCTATACAGCACATTAGCGTCACCAATAGGGTCATAATTGTCTACGGCATATACTTTTTTTTCTGTATTAGGTAAGTGAAAAATAGCGATTTGCTTCTCTGTTAAGCCTTGTTCTACTAAAGCACAAACACCAGAATCTTTAACTAAGTCGCTTGTTTTACATACTGTTAGCCAGTCTTTATTTTTTACCGATATATTTTGCTCTGACATGATTAATTCCTTAGGCTTCTTCAGCAATTTTCTTGATTTTTTCTTCAATTAACACTTTTGTTGCTTTCTCATCTTTAGTCGCAGGGCGTATTTGGTCGCGCTCTTGCACAAAAATGATATTACTATCGGGTTTAGATGAGTTAACAAAAGGTCTAAAACGTTTTAATGCTTCTGGGTCTTCTAGCGTTGTTTTCCATTCACATTGGTAGGTATCAACAATTAATGACATTTGTTGTTCTAAGCTCTCAGATAATTCAAGGCTATCTTCTATAATAACTTGCTTCAAATAATCTAAACCGCCTTCCATGTTATCCATCCAGACCGAGGTTCTTTGTAAACGATCAGCGGTACGCACATAAAACATCAAAATACAGTCTATGTATTTAACTAAAGTTTCATCATCTAGGTCGATAGCGAATAGGTCACCATGTCGAGGTTTCATGCCGCCATTGCCACAAACGTATAAGTTCCACCCTTTGTCTGTTGCTATAATGCCTATATCTTTACTTTGTGCTTCTGCGCATTCGCGAGTACAACCAGATACACCAAATTTTATTTTATGTGGCGCTCGTAAGCCTTTGTAACGATTCTCTAAATATATTGCCATTGCGGTTGAATCTTGCACACCGAATCGACACCAGGTCGAGCCAACGCAAGATTTAACAGTTCGAAGTGATTTACCGTAGGCGTGACCTGTTTCAAAACCGGCATCGATAAGCTCTTGCCAAATAGGCGGTAGCTCTTCAACACGTGCGCCAAATAGATCAACACGTTGGCCACCGGTTATTTTGGTATACAGGTTATATTTCTTCGCAACTTGACCTAAAACTATTAATTTATCGGGAGTAATTTCGCCACCAGCGACGCGTGGTACAACGGAATAAGTGCCATCTTTTTGCATATTGCCAAGGTAAGTATCATTAGTATCTTGTAGTGATAAGTGTGGCTTTTTAAGAATATAGTCATTCCATACTGAGGCTAATATAGAGCCAGTAAGAGGTTTACAAACCTCGCAGCCATGTCCTTTACCATGCGAGGATAGAAGTTCATCAAAGGTTTTTATTTCTTCGACGGTAATAATGTCAAAAATTTCACGACGTGAATAAGCAAAATGCTCACAAATATCCTTTTTAACTTCAACACCACGATTTTCAAATTCTGCGTCAGCAACATTTTTTAATAAAGCAGCACAACCACCACAACCAGTACTGGCTTTAGTACAGGTTTTTACATCACCGACGGTACATGCACCTTGATCTATTGAGGCAATAATATCGCCCTTAGTGACGTTATGGCATGAACAAATCATCGCGGTATCAGGTAATGCATCTGCACCTAATGTTGGTTTTTCACCTGAAGAAGGGAGTATTAATGCTTCTGGTGATTCAGGTAAATCAATACCGTTAAGCATGTATTGTAGTAACGAGTCATATTCACTAGTATCACCAATTAATACGGCACCAAGCATTTTACTTTTATCACTTGAAACAACGATTTTTTTGTAAACGCCTTCAGGTTGGTTTTCATAAGTATAAGTTAATGCGCCTGATGTTTTTGCATGTGCATCACCTATTGAGCCTACTTCAACGCCCATCAGTTTTAATTTGGTACTCATATCTGCACCAGTAAACGACTCATGTTCACCAATAACATGTTTTGCAGCTACTTTGGCCATGCTGTAACCAGGGGCAACTAACCCGAAGATAAAGTTGTTCCAAAGTGCACATTCACCAATAGCGTATATATCTTTATCAGACGTTTGGCATTGGTTATTAATAACAATACCGCCACGTTCACCTAATTCTAAATCGAAAGTTCGCGCAAGGTTATCGTAGGGACGAATACCTGCTGAGAATAAAATAAGGTCAGTTTCTAGAGTGGTATTATCATTAAAACAGAGTTTATAACGGCACGTTTCACCATCTTCGATAACATTTGTTGCTTTTGAGGTATGAACTTCTACACCCAAAGCTTCAATTTTTTCTTTTAGTAACCGACCACCACCAGCATCAATTTGAACCCCCATTAATTGTGGTGCAAATTCAACAACATGTGTTTTTAAACCTAGGTGGGTTAGGGCGTTTGCTGCTTCAAGGCCAAGTAAACCACCACCAATGACAACTCCAACTTTACTGACATTGGCACTGGCTTGAATTTCATCAAGATCATCGATAGTTCGATACACTAAACAATGGTCGCGATCTTTTCCTGGAATAGGTGGAACAAATGGATAAGAACCAGTTGCTAAAATAAGTTTGTCATAATTGATTATTTGGCCATTTTCTGTGACAACATTCTTATTGACACGATCAATATCAACGACTTTTGCATTAGTTTGAAAATTAACCCCCCAATCTTGATAGGTTTTCTCATCAGTCATTGCTAAATCTTCAGCGCTTTTACCGCTAAAGTATTCTGAAAGGTGCACACGATCATAGGCTAGACGAGATTCAGCTGATAAAACGGTTATCTCTATTGCTTGCTTAGCTGTTCTCAATTGAGCTAATTGCTCAACAAAATGATGACCAACCATGCCGTTACCGACAACGACCACGCTTTGTTTTTTTATTGATTGTTGATTATTTGAGCTCATTTGGATACCTGCTTCAATATTGATATTGGTTTTATAAATTTTGTTAACTCCTCATTTAAATATCGGGAGTTAACCTTGTATATTGTTATTCGTTCAAGTTAGTGATTGTCGGGTGAGATAATTAACGGTTTTCACTGAGTTAAAACTTAGCGCTAACCCAGACCCAAACCTTATCGGTATCAACTTTACCTGAGGCAGTATCACCTGCTGAATAAGCTGAATACTTGATACCAGCGGTATAATTGTTAGCAAATTTTTTCGCATATACGGCATTGATCTCGCTACCTAAATCGTCAACGGATTCACTTGCTTCATCAGCTGAAAAGTCATGTACTACTACTGTCCAACCGCCACCGAATGCTTTACCTGATAATGATGCATATAGATCAACTAAGCCTTCTTTAGGTGTTGCTAAGAATTGATCTGACCAACCATTAAATTTATGAAGGGTTGCTAGTGGCGTTGAAAAACCGTACATTCCGTCATCGCTACCTAACACTTCAGCACCTAGTTTTAAGGTTACGGCATTAAAGCTATAGCCACCTTCAAGCGCTATGTAAGTTGCCGAATAGTCTGTTGTGCCACTTTCAGAGTCTTGAGTAGAAAATTCAGCAAAATATGAAAAGTTATCCTTTTGTCCTTTAAAACTCAGACCAAAAGTATCTAAACCATTGGTTGTGCCTTCATCAACTTCTAAAAGGTAGCCATAAGTAGTTAGTTGCCCGTATTGGGTTTTGTAAGCAATATTAATTAAATGATCTTTTGAATGAAGGTCATTTGCTTGTGCAAATATGCGATTACGTTTATTAAGAAAACTGTAGCTGATATTAAGATTTTCTAAGGCGTTGTAGTTGATTGTTGTAGCATCGAAAGTTTGTCTATCTTGACGCCATCCTACATGGCCAACATAACGGTGATTATCTAACGTGATGACTTGGCGGCCAACTTTTGCGGTAAGCTTACCTTGTTTATATTGTACAAAAGCTTGATCAAGTTCGGTTGACTCAGGGTCGGCAATTACAGAGTACTCTGCGTTATTACCAACGGTATCGTTATAGTCATCCACTCCTGCAATTTGACGAGAGTCTTCAAATTCAACCACACCTGAGAAGCCATTGTAGCTAGCAGTAGTATGATTTAATCGCGTTCTTAATGTTAATGCTGATGCGTCTTTTAACGTATTTTCTTGGTCTACTGCTTCGTAACGTAAGTTTAAATCAATGGTTGTTTTCGCTTGATTTTCTGCATTGGCGTTAGCTGAAATACCTACAGTGGCTAATAAAGTCAAGGCAGCAATTGTGTATAATTTATATTCTGTTTGCATGGTTATCCCTTAAATTTTTTTGATGTTTTTTATTTTTTTTATTTTGCTCAATTAATTAAGCTACACTCGATGATTTCTGTTCTACTTTGTCTGTATCAGGTACCGATATATGTTCAACTTTTCTTTGTTTTTCATATAAGAAAGTTAAGACGGCTGATCGAAGTCGGTTATATTCAGGATCTTCTGCGAGGGCTAAACGGTTTCGTGGGTGAGGTAAATTAACATCTAATATTTCACCAATTGTTGCGGCAGGACCATTGGTCATCATGACAATGCGATCAGATAATAAAACGGCTTCATCTACGTCATGAGTAATCATAATCACGGTATTATTAAGCTTTTGCTGGATCTCCATTAAAGAGTCTTGCATATGTGCACGCGTTAAAGCATCAAGTGCACCAAACGGCTCATCCATTAAGAGAACTTCTGGCTTCATTGCAAGAGCTCTGGCAATACCAATTCGTTGCTTCATACCACCTGAAATTTCATCAGGACGTTTATCTTTCGCATGATCCATATGAACTAAACGTAAATTATGTTCAATCCATTCCTTCATCTCTGCTTTTGACATTTTATTTTTAAATACGCGTTTTACGGCTAATTCAATATTTTGATAAGCGGTTAACCAAGGTAATAATGAATGGTTTTGAAAAACTACTGCGCGTTCAGGACCCGGTTCAGTTACTTCTTTATTGTTCAGTAAAACACCGCCAATAGTTGCTTTGTGTATACAGGCAACAATATTTAATACAGTTGATTTACCACAACCAGAATGGCCAATAAGTGAAATGAACTCCCCTTTTTTAATTTGTAAGTCAACTCCCTTTAATGCGGTGAAATCACCTTTAGGGGTTGGAAATACCATATCTACTTTACTGATGTCTAAAATAATACTCATGTGATTTCCTCTTTGTTATTGATTACAGTTGCGCACTTGATTTGTCCCAAGACAACATTCTTTGTAATTGCAGCATGGTGCGGTCAAGCATGTAGCCAATAAGGCCAATAACAATAACGGCTGTCATGATTCGACTTAATGACTGTGAACTACCGTTTTGGAATTCATCCCAAACGAACTTTCCTAACCCTGGATTCTGTGCCAACATTTCTGCCGCAATAAGTACCATCCACGCAATACCTAATGACATTCTCATACCCGTAAAAATGGCAGGAACAGACGCAGGTAAAACAATTTTTTGAATATGTACGAGTTTTGGCAGACTTAATACTTTACTGACATTTACCCAATCTTGATTCATCGACACAACACCAAACGAAGTGTTAATAACCATAGGCCAAAGGCTACATAGGGTTACTGTGATTAATGAGTTAACAAATGATTTTGCAAACATTGGATCCGGAGATACGTACACAGCACTTACTACCATGGTAACTAGGGGTAACCAAGCCAAAGGGGATACCGGCTTGAATACTTGTATTATTGGGTTAATCGCTCGATTCAAGTTTTTACTTAATCCGATAGCAATACCTAAGGGAATAGCAATAATTGCAGCCACTAAAAAACCACTTAATACGGTAATTAAACTGGTAACTATTTGATCTAAGAAGGTCTCTTTGCCGGTGTACATGCGTACTTTTGGTTGATAACTAGGATCCTTTGCCATGCGAGCTTCATTTCGTTCATCTTGGCGTATATAAAAAGCTTTTTCTTTATCACGTTCTGTATTGTGCTCATTAACTAAGTTAACCATTTGAGTTGCAACAGCACTAGGGCCTGGAAACTTACCTAGTGAAGTTTCAATGCTATTGGCAGTTAATGACCATAGCAGCAAGAAACAGCAAATACCGGCCATAGGTAAAATAAAGGTTTGTACTTTTTTTAACAACAAGGGCATGATGATTTTGTTCCTATTCATAGGCGTTATACCTGTCTTTTGTTTATTTATTAAGGCAGTCATTTTCTCTCCCTAGTGCGCTGGTTACAGCGCACTAATGCGCATTAAAGTTTGTTCAAGGACTAAAGCTTGTCACCATTTTTCAAACCAATATTAAACTTATTGATATAAGCGTTTGGTGTTGTGCCGTCATATACAATATTGTCAATAAAGTGTTTTTGTGGGGCACGGAAACCGTCTTCATCAGCTAGATCTGAGAAATCGCTTTTTGACATTATTTTTTCATCAACTAAAGATTGAGCGGCAGCCATATAAATATCAGGACGATAAACTTTTGCGGCAATCTCCTTGTACCAGCTATCTGGCTTGTCATCGCTAATTTGTCCCCAACGGCGCATTTGTGTTAAATACCAAATTGCATCTGAGTAGTAAGGGTAAGTTGCGTTATAACGGAAGAATACGTTGAAATCAGGTAATGAACGTATATCGCCTTTTTCATACTCAAAGGTTCCGGTCATGCTATTTGCAATAACTTTATAATCAGCACCAACATAGTTAGATTGAGATAAAATTTTAACGGCTTCAGGGCGATTGGCATTATTGTTATCGTCTAACCATTTTGCAGCGCGAATAAGCGCTCGGGTTAAGCGAATAGTGGTATTCGGGTATTTTTCGGCGAACTCTTTTGTGATACCAAAGACTTTTTCAGGGTTGTTTTTCCAAATTTCATAATCAGTAACTACGGGTACACCAATACCTTTAAATACCGCTTGTTGATTCCAAGGTTCACCTACGCAATATCCATGGATAGTGCCAGCCTCTAATGTTGAAGGCATTTGCGGTGGAGGCGTAACTGATAGCAATGCTTGGGCATCAATCTGGCCAGAAGTATCACCTTTATGAGGTGCATAAAATCCAGGGTGAATACCACCAGCAGCCAACCAGTAGCGTAATTCATAGTTATGTGTAGAAACAGGAAAGACCATCCCCATTTTAAAAGGGGTACCTTCATTAAGGAATTTGCTTACTACAGGTTTTAGTGCATCAGCTTTAATTGGATGAACAGGACGTCCATCGGCTTGTTTAGGAATATTAACCTTCATTTGTTTCCAAACATCATTAGAAACAGTAATGGCATTGCCATTTAAATCCATTGAAAAAGGCGTGATAATATCAGCCTTAGTGCCATAACCTATTGTCGCTGCTATTGGTTGACCAGCTAGCATATGAGCGCCGTCTAAGCGACCATCTATGACGCCATCAAGTAAAACCTTCCAGTTTGCTTGAGATTCAATGGTGACGTATAAGCCTTCATCCTCAAAAAAGCCTTTTTCATATGCAATAGCAATAGGGGCCATATCAGTTAGTTTAATAAAACCGAATTTCAGTTCTTCTTTTTCTGGATAACCTAATTCAGCTGCTTGTAAAGTCGAGGTTAGCAAGGCACCTGATATACATATACTGGCAATGGCAGCATGGTATAACTTTTTACATTTCTTTTTTAAAGGTATTTTCAACATACTTTTCTCCAAATAAAAAAGCCCATAGCACTTTGGATAAAATCCAAGTGCTATGGGCTACAATGCCAAACTAATAGTGACTACGCCGTTGCAGTGCGATTAGTTTTAACGAGATAAATTTTTAGTAATTTTTTAGCTTATATTGTTTTCAACTTATATTAATGCAACCGCTGTTGATTGTATTAATTCGAAAACATAATGCTAATAATAAAGCATATTTAGTGCCACTGTTTTTATTTGTATTTAAATCAATGGTTTAGTGTTTTTTAGGTTTTTTTTGTGGTGCTCAAACTGTTTAATTGATCCAATGTTGGGAAAGTCTCGCCTTAATTTGGTGCGCTTATTTGTCCGCTTAACCTCTACTTTACATTATCAGCCTTAATTAATGTTCAGTGTGAATCGAATTTATAAGTTGATAATTTATACTAATATTCGAGATTAGCTATTATGTAGAATTAAGTTTGTTTCAAATGCTAATAGCCGTTAGATATATATCTTCTCTATAAATATTGGCAATGCTCAGTTCAGTTCGTTGTTTGGTGCTTATATGCCCACATTCTTGCATTAAATCGGCAATTTTTTCACCGCAATTTAGGGCAGGCTTGTTAAACTCTGGGTCGTCTAGTGTGGAAAATTGATTATAACTTGTTACTTTTCGTGGTGTTGTGCCGTTAAAGGTTAAGCAACTGCCAAGCAATGAAGGTGCTATTACATCAATGTGTGTGTCTAGGTAGCAGGCACGGCTCAATAATCTTGCTGCTTCAAAACGATTGGGAACATTTTCAAGCCATTGGCAGGCTTCATATAAAGCTGACACTAAAGCGAGCGTTGTTTGAGGGTATTTACTTTGCCAAGACGACATTAACCCAAGTACTTTTTCTGGGGAGTCTTGCAATAAATCTGATGAAGTTACACCGGTTACGCCTACGCCTTCACGAACGGCTTTAGCATTCCACGGGCCACCGACACAAAAACCATCAAGATCGCCTGACTGCATTGATGGTACCATTCCAGAAGGCGGTACAAATAACAAGTTTATATCTGATAAAGCGATATTACCTTCTTTTAACCATTCAATGAGTTCATAGTAATGACAGCTATAAGGAAATACCACAGCAAAGGTAAGTTTTTCGCCCTCTTTTTTACGTTCTTTTATTTCAGGGCTAAGAATATTTGCTGAAAATGGCATGCTAATTTCAGTATTATTTTTATGTGCTAATAATTTTTGATATAGGGCTGTTGATATGGTGATACCGTTGCCGTTTCGACTTAAGATCAATGGCGATATCACTTGTGATTCTTGACCATACAAACCTAAGTTACTTGCTATTGGCATGGGTGCCAACATTTGTGCAGCATCAATTACACCTAAATGGAGCTTATCCCTTAGGGTAGCCCAAGAATTTTGCTTGGTTAAGGTAACATTTAACCCCCATTTTTTGAACATGCCCATTTCGTAAGCAATGACCACAGGAGCGCTATCTGTTAAGGGCATAAACCCTAAGTTTATATTTTTCTTTTCAATTTTAAACATGATTTTTTCTCTAAAATATACTTGCAACAGATAGAATGTTTTTAGCAACATCGTCCATTTTCTGGCTGTTATCCATAGCTATTTTTCGGATGAAATTATAGGCATCACTTTCAGAAAGCTGTCTTGTTTCCATTAGCCATCGTTTAGCTTTATCAATATTTTTTTGACTCGATAGTTTTTGCTTAGTATCAGCAAGCTCTTGTTTCATGCCTTGAAAAAGGCCGAATCTAGCAATTGCGACATCAATAATTGATTTTACTCTATCTTGACCAATATCACCGACCACATAAGCACTGACACCTGATTTAACTATTTGATTAATTGTTGTTTTATCGTTTTCTTGTTCAGAAAAAACAACAATAGGTTTAGGGGCGAATTGAGATATTTTATTAAGATTCTCGAGCATATCCCGATCAGGTGACTCTATGTCGATAATGATGACATCAGGATTTAGTTGTTCTACATCCTTTAACAAAGGAACACCTGAATTAGCGATATGATAGATGTCATATTCAGTATTTGTGAGCACATCCATTAAAGCTTTCGCTTTTACATGATTATTTTCTGCAAGTAATACTTTCAACTTAGCAGTTGGCTCTTTTATATGATTATTTTTAGATAATGATAAAGTGCTTTTTTTCAATTTATTCAAATTAAATTAACTAATAACGTATATTTTATAGAATGAAGCAGTATTCGTGCCATTTAATAAAGTCAATAAAATCAATTTATTAAATTGTTTTCATTACTTTTTATGTTGTTAATTGTTAGTTTATGATGCAAGACTGCCCCATAATAACAAATGTAACAGAAGCTTAATGGTGGGTTATTCTTGTTGATTAAGTATATTCCTTAAAAGTAACTTATTTATTACTTTATTGGTGCATCTATGTGGGAAAGGTAACAATAGAAAACTAATTTTGTAAGGAAGTAAATTTTTTGTACTTAATAACATTCAAACTAGGTTCACTTCCCCGTATAATCTCAATAATAAAGCGTAAGCCAATAGTAGTAACCACACTTAAACACCTTAGAGAGCATTATGTATAACTTAGATTTAAATCAAATGAGCAAAAATGAATTTTTAACGACTTATTGGCAGAAAAAACCAGTGGTGATTCGTCAAGGTTTTAAAGATTTTGTTGACCCTATTGCAGCAGATGAATTTGCTGGTATTGCGATGGAAGAAATGGTGCAATCTCGTCTGATCTCTAAAAAAAATGGTGAGTGGCAAGCCGAATTTGGCCCGTTTGAAAGTTATGAACATTTAGGTGAACGTGATTGGTCTTTAGTTATTCAAGCCCTAGATAACTTTTCTGAAGAAGCAGCTGAATTAATAGAGCCCTTTAGATTTTTACCGCATTGGCGCTTAGATGATTTAATGGCTAGCTTTGCTACTGAAGGCGGTAGTGTTGGTCCTCATGTTGATAACTATGATACTTTTATTTGTCAAGGATCTGGTAAGCGTCATTGGAGAGTTGGAGATAATGGTCGACATAGCGAAGTTATTGCCCATGAAGCGTTATTACATGTAGAGCCTTTTGAAGCGATTATCGATGTTGAATTAGAAGCTGGTGATATCTTATATATTCCACCTGGTTTTCCACATGAAGGTGTTGCTTTAGAGCCATCAATGAGTTTCTCAATAGGCTTTCGTGCTAATTCTGCTATTAGCTTGTTAAGTGGTTTTGCAGATCACTTAATTGATAATGAATTAGGTGGTCAATTACTTCAAGACCCGCAGCGAAAAGCAATTACCAATAGCGGAGAAATTACTAATAGTGATTATGCGAATATTAAACAGCAGTTACAAAATTTACTTGATGACGATAAATTATTCAAAAATTTTGTGGGTAATTTTTTAACTAATGCAAAACATGAATTAGATCTAATGCCGAGTGATGAGCCTTTTGAAGCAGCTGAAGTTAGTGAACTTCTAGCTATTCATGCGATTAAACGCTTAGGTGGATTACGTGCTTTTTATTTTGAAGATACGTTAAACGATGGCGTTTTTTATCTCAACGGTGAGCAAATTAATTTTAATAGTGAAATAGCGCCGGTGATTAAACTTTTATGTAATCAGGTAGTCGTTACGCCAAGTGAATTAGCGCCATGGAGTACAAATGAGCACTTTGTTACTTTGATGGTAGGGTTACTTGATCAAGGTTATTGGTTTTGGACTGAAGCCGAATAATTTAAAACTTATAGCGCAATAAAATTATGTATTAGAAAGAGATAAAACATTAAAACTAATATGTTTGAACAAACAAAACATCGACATAAGCTGATTTACCAGGAAATAGCATGCGTTTAGATAAATTTATTTGTAAAAGTACGGAGTTAACACGAAACGAAGCAAAGAAACTGCTTAAAAGTGGTGAAGTACGTGTTAATGGTGAAGTAGCAAAAAATTCAGCGATGCAGGTACATGAAAACAATACCATTACCATAGATGGTCAAGTATTAACTGCTCGTACTTCACGTTATTTTATGCTCCACAAAATGGTTGATTCTATTTGTTCTAACGTGGATGAAATTTATCCTTCAGTGTTAAATTTTATTGATGTTGATAAAGCATTTGATTTGCATATTGCTGGTCGGTTAGATGCCGATACCACAGGTTTAGTACTTATTACGGATGATGGTAGATGGTCACATAATGTTATTTCACCGAAAAAAGATTGCCAAAAAACATATCGTGTATGCCTTAGGAATGCAATTGTTGAACATCAAGCCGATGAATTAATTGAGCAATTTAAACAAGGTATTCAACTACAAGGAGAGCCGGCATTAACACGTCCGGCGATTCTAGAGTTAGTTTATAACGATGAGGAACATAACAGTACAGAAAGTAACGATGAAATTGATACTCGAGAGAACGCAACGAGTGAGGTATTACTCACTATCACGGAAGGTAAATACCACCAAGTAAAACGAATGTTTGCGGCTGTTGGTAATCGTGTTGTAGGTTTACATCGAGAAAAAATTGGCGGTATTGAACTTGGTGAGTTAGCACCGGGAGAGTGGCGATCGCTAACCGAAGACGAAATAGCGCTGTTTTCTTAAATAATCAGAGTTCAAGTTGAATTGTTTATTTGGCAAGTGGAAGTATTACTTTGAATTTAATGTCACTTATTTTAAAAAATTGACTACAATTATTACTTTATAATTAAGTTTATATGCTTCATTGAATTGTTAAGTAAAATAAGGAATTCTTTAGAATGGCAGCTAATTATCAGCAACAACTTAAAGAAGAACAAGAAAAAACTAGGTTTTTGCTAGATATTATTAATGCTATTCCTGAGCCGATAATGGCAAAAAATTGGCATGGTAAGTTTATTTTTTCGAATAAAGCTCTTGCTGACTTTTACAATACCACACCTCAGAATTTAATTGGCAAAGATGACTCATATTTCAACTGTAATAAAGAGCAAACAGAGTTTTTCACTGAAAGTGTACAAGCCATTATTAAAAGTAAAAAGCCCCAGGTTGTCTATGAGAATGTTACAGATATAAAAACTGGAAAAATTAACAATTTTCTTTCTTTAAAAACCCCATTTGTTAACAGTAAAGGGGAAGATAATGTTGTTATTATTGCCAATAATATTACCGATATCACTATCTTAAAAGATAAAGCTGAAAAAAATGAAAAAAGGTTGGCAGGGGTTTTAGAAGTATCACACGAAGGAATGTGGGACTGGAATACTGAAACTAATGATGTATTTCATAATAAAAGATGGGAAAAAATTACAGGTGTTGTTGATTTAGAGAATTCGTTTGAAGAATTTCAACGTTGCATTTTTTCCGGTGATAAAGAAAAAGTCAATGAGGCTATTGAAAAGCTAGTTACCGAAAATGTTCCTTATAGTATTGAATATAGAATGATACGTCCAAGTGATAATAAACAAATTTGGATTTGGGATAGAGGAATTATTCTTGAGCATAATGAGCAAGGTAGGCCTTTATGGGTTGTTGGCATAATTCAAGATATTACTCGTCGTAAGTTGGTAGAGGAAAAAATTAAGTTAGCTGCCAGTGTATTTACACACGCTAGGGAAAGCATCATGATCACTGATGCTACGGGCATTATTGTTGATGTTAATGATACCTTTTCCTCCACAACGGGGTTTAGTCGTGAAGAAGCTATTGGGCATTACCCAAGTGAGCTTCAGCCTGGAAGACAAGCAAAACAAAACTATGCTGACATGTGGCAAGTGTTATTAAAAGATGGCTATTGGTCAGGCGAAATGTGGAAACGTCGTAAAAACGGCGAAGTATATGCTGAAATTAAAACAGTCAGCGCAGTACGTGATGAACAAGGTGTTACAACTCATTATGTATCTTTAGGAAACGATATTACTTTAATAAAAGAGCATCAAGATCAATTAGAGCGTATTGCTCATTACGACATATTGACTAACCTTCCTAATCGAGTATTACTTTCTGATCGATTATCTCAAACTATGTTGCACTGTAATCGTCATGAAGAATCTCTTGCCGTTGTTTTTTTAGATCTGGATGGCTTTAAAGCGGTAAATGATACTTATGGCCATAAAATGGGTGATGAAGTCTTGATTGCTATTTCCGCTCGTATGCAAAAAGCATTGCGAGAAGGTGATAGTTTAGCGCGTCTTGGTGGTGATGAATTTGTTGCAGTGTTAACGGATTTAACATTATCAACAGCAGCTGATGATTGTGAGCCAGTATTAACACGATTATTACGTGCAGTCTCCGAGCCTATTATTATCGGCGAGATCGTGTTGAATGTATCTGCCAGTATTGGAGTAACCTTGTACCCACAAGATAATGTCAATGCCGACCAACTGATGCGTCATGCGGATCAAGCTATGTATGTGGCTAAAGAGTCAGGGAAAAACCGTTATCACTTATTTGATACAGCACAAGATGTTGCTGTTAAAGTGCAACGAGAAAGCTTAGAGGCAGTTCGCAGTGCTTTAGAAAATAACCAGTTTGTACTCTACTATCAACCTAAAGTGAATATGAAAACAGGTACAGTGGTTGGGGTTGAAGCACTTATTCGTTGGCAACATCCTAAGCGTGGTTTGCTAAGTCCAATAGAATTCTTATCCGTTATTGAAAATACGTCTATGATGATTGAATTAGGGGAATGGGTAATTGACACTGCCTTAGCACAAATTGGTGAGTGGCAAGCTATGGGACTGCAACAGCCATTTAATACCAGTGTTAATATTGCAGGTATTCAATTACAGCAATCTGATTTTACGCAGCGATTAACGGCACTACTTGCTGAGCATAAAAATGTAGATCCATCTTATTTAGAGTTAGAAGTACTGGAAACAAGTGCTTTAGATGATGTCCATCATGTGTCAGCTATTATGTGTGCTTGTATGGCGCTAGGGGTAAAATTTGCGTTAGATGATTTCGG
>Ga0193951_1000452_pt1 | contig 18676 bp, 11 predicted proteins | sample BB_2_MG_FD_140370 | JGI IMG/M metagenome (GOLD analysis project Ga0193951, IMG submission 140370) | Microbial mat bacterial communities from the Broadkill River, Lewes, Delaware, United States - BB_2_MG | ecosystem: Environmental > Aquatic > Freshwater > River > Microbial mats | place: USA... | reverse complement strand
GCAATCGATTTTGATGTAACTTTAGGCTATCGTAACGTTCAATTAGACTTAAATGATATAGACGATTTATATTCTAATTTAACTTTTGATGGTGTATTTGCAGGTGCAATAATTCACTTCTAGTAATAAATAAAGGCACTTAATGATGTAGAGCCTGACTTAGTTTCAGGTTCTATTAACTTTTACTATTCTTATATTCTTTTTTGGAATAATAAACGTCTATCTATTCTTTTTAGTTTTATTTGTTTTTGACTATCATTTACTCATATATTGTTATGGGTGAATATTCTTATGCCACAAGAGCAGCAAAATTCAAATACAGTATCAAGTTCACTTGATGCGAATCAACTTGTTTTACTACAACAAGCTACATCTGGTTATTCGTCATTACAACTTGCTTGGGCAAGTGGTTATTTAGCTGCAAAAAGTGAGCAAGGTGCAAACGCACAGATTTCACCGGTAGCGCCATTGGCTGCTGTTGCCGCGAAAACCTTAACTATTTTATATGCTTCACAAACTGGTAATGCTAAAGGTGTGGCGAGTAAACTTGCCGCTAGCGCTAAAGCAGCCGGCATTTCTGTGGTATTAAAAAATACTGCTGACTATAAAGCTAAGTCATCATTAAAAAATGAAACTCACCTATTAATTGTTGCCAGTACGAATGGTGAAGGTGAAGCACCTGACGACGCTATTGAATTCCATGAATTTTTATTAGGTAAAAAAGCACCTAAATTACCTAACTTAAGCTATAGCGTATTAGCGTTAGGTGATAGCAGTTACGAATTTTTCTGTCAAACAGGTAAAGATTTCGACGAACGTTTACAGGCTCTCGGTGCTAAGCAACTTGCTCCTCGTGTCGATTGTGATGTTGATTACGATAGTGATTGTGAAGCTTGGACTTCAAGCATTATTGAATCATTAAAAGACGAGTTTACTCAACCAGCTACAACGACTACTGCAAGTCTTGGTGGCTTTGATAACTTGCCAACAGCGGGGGCTGCAAGTCAATACTCTAAACAAAACCCATTAGCGGCAGAGTTTTCATTAAGTCAAAAAATTACTGGCCGCGACTCAGCTAAAGATGTCCGTCACATAGAAATTGACTTAGGCGAATCTGGCTTAACTTATCAAGTAGGTGATGCGTTAGGTGTATGGTTTGAAAATGATGAAGCACTTGTTGATAACTTATTGAGTGAACTTAGTTTCTCAGGCGATGAGAAAGTGTCGCTAAAAGTATCAGGTGAAGTACAAGAGTTTACCTTAAAGAATGCCTTAATCAGTCAATTAGAAATTACACAAACAGCGCCTGCGTTTATTGAATTTTGGGCTCTACAGTCTAAAGACGCTAAGTTAACAGAAGTTGCAAGCGATAAAAATTCAGCGCGTGAATTTGCCGGCGAACATCAAATTATTGATGTAGTGAAAATAGCTAAGGCGGATGTTGATGCACAAACCTTTGTTGATGCATTACGTAAAATTACGCCACGTTTATATTCTATCGCCTCAGCACAAGCTGAAGTTGAAGCAGAAGTTCATTTAACTGTTGGTGTCGTTAATTTTGATGCTAATGGTGAAAGTCGTACTGGTGGTGCTTCAGGCTTCTTAGCGAATCGTTTAGAAGAAGGCCAAAAAGTACGTGTTTTTGTTGAGCATAATGACAACTTCCGTTTACCAGAGTCTGATGACACGCCAGTAATTATGATTGGCCCAGGTACAGGTGTCGCACCATTTAGAGCTTTCATGCAGGCGCGTGAAGCGCGTGATGCTACGGGCGATAACTGGATGTTCTTTGGTGATCAAACATTCACACAAGACTTCTTATATCAAGTTGAATGGCAGAACTATTTAAAATCTGGCTTACTTACACGTATGGATGTTGCTTTTTCTCGTGACCAAGCAGAAAAAATCTACGTACAAGATAGATTAAAAGAACAAGCTAGCGATGTTTTTGCTTGGTTAGAGCGTGGTGCACATTTATATATTTGTGGCGATGCTAACCGTATGGCGAAAGATGTTCATCAAACCTTGATAGAAATTATTGCAGAGCATGGCAAATTAAGCACAGAACAAGCCGAAGATTACTTAAAATCACTTAGATCTAATAAGCGTTACCAGAAGGATGTTTACTAATGAGCAACGATTTCACAAAAGTTGAAAACCCTGTACTAATTGTTGAAGGTAAGCAGGCTGATAACGAACGCTTAAAAGCGGAAAGCGATTACCTTAGAGGTACAATTGTAGAAGATCTACAAGATAGAATTACTGGTGGCTTTACTAGCGATAACTTCCAGTTGATACGTACTCATGGAATGTATCAACAAGACGACCGTGATATTCGTGCTGAGCGTCAGAAACAAAAGTTAGAGCCATTACATAATGTTATGCTTCGTGCGCGTTTACCTGGCGGTATTATCAAGCCAAGCCAATGGTTAGCGATTGATAAATTTGCTGATGACTACACTTCATACGGCAGTATTCGTTTAACTACACGTCAAACGTTTCAGTTTCACGGAGTATTAAAGCCAAACATTAAGTTAATGCATCAAACATTAAATAGTGTCGGTTTAGATTCAATTGCAACGGCTGGTGATGTTAACCGTAACGTGCTTTGTACATCTAACCCGGTTGAGTCTTCATTACACCAAGAAGCGTATGAATGGGCAACAAAGATCAGTGAACATTTGTTACCAAAAACGCGTGCTTATGCTGAAATTTGGTTGGATGAAGAGCGTGTTGAAACTACTGAAGATGAAGAAATAGAGCCTATTTTAGGTAGTAATTACTTACCACGTAAATTTAAAACAACGGTTGTAATTCCACCAAATAACGATATTGATGTTCATGCCAATGATTTGAATTTTGTCGCTATTAGTGAAAATGGTGAGTTGATTGGTTTCAACGTACTTGTTGGTGGTGGCTTAGCCATGACTCATGGTGATAATGCGACTTATCCACGTTGTGCTGATGATTTTGGTTTTATCCCAAAAGAGCACACGTTAGCGATTGCAGCTGCTGTTGTGACTACGCAACGTGACTGGGGTAACCGTGTTAACCGCAAAAATGCTAAAACTAAATACACGTTAGATCGTGTTGGTGTTGATACATTTAAAGCTGAAGTTGAACGAAGGGCGGGTGTTAAGTTCTCAGATTCACGTTCATATGAATTTACTCACCGTGGTGATAACTTTGGCTGGGTTGAAGGCATTGATGGTAAACATCATTTAACCTTATTTATTGAGAATGGACGTATTCTTGATTTTGAAGGTACGAATGTTAAAGCATTAAAAACAGGTATGCGTGAAATAGCACAAATACATAAAGGTGATTTCCGTTTAACTGCAAACCAAAACCTTATTGTTGCCGGTGTAGATGCAGCGGATAAAGCAATTATTGAACAGTTAGCACGTGATCATGGCCTAATTAATGATGGTGTTTCTAAGCAACGTAAAAGCTCTATGGCATGTGTTGCCTTTCCAACGTGTCCATTAGCGATGGCTGAAGCAGAGCGTTATTTACCTGGTTTAGTAGATGATGTGGAAAAAATTCTGACTAAAAATGGTTTGCAAGACGATAGCATTATTTTACGTGTTACGGGTTGTCCAAATGGCTGTGGACGAGCGATGCTTGCTGAAATTGGTCTTGTTGGTAAAGGTCCAGGTAAATACAACATGTATTTAGGCAGTGATTTAGCAGGTTCTCGTGTACCTAAGCTTTATAAAGAGAACGTTGATGAAGCCGGTGTATTAAGTGAAATCGATGACCTCAGTGCTCGTTGGGCTGCTGAGCGTAACGAAGGTGAAGCTTTTGGTGACTTCGTTATTCGTGCCGGAATTGTTGAGCAAGTAATCGTTAGTTTTAGAGATTTTCATCATGCTTAAAACAGCAGTAGCCACCGAACTTGAGTTTCCTGATCCAGCATTAGCTCAGTGGAACATTGCACTTGAAAAACAAACAGCGCAAGAACGTGCTGAATGGGCAATGCAAAACTTGCCAGGTGCATTTGTGTTATCATCAAGCTTTGGTATTCAATCGGCAGTTATGTTGCATTTATTAACGCAGGTGGATAGCAATATTCCTGTATTAATAACTGATACAGGACATTTATTTCCAGAAACGTATCAATTTATTGAGCAGTTAACTGAGCGCTTAAACTTAAACTTGAAAGTGTATCAAGCGAAAGAAAGTGCTGCGTGGCAAATGGCTAAATATGGCGAAGAATGGGCATCGACGGATGCAGCGTTGAAAGCTTATAATCGTCGTAATAAAGTTGAACCACTAGAGCGTGGTTTAACTGAGCTAAATGCACAAACGTGGTTTTCAGGTGTTCGACGTCAACAATCAGAACATCGTCAAGGTTTAGGTGTTGTCGGTACATTACGTGGTCGTTATAAAGTGCATCCAATCATTGATTGGAGCAATAAAGACGTTCATCAGTACTTAACTAAGCATAACTTACCGTATCATCCATTATGGGATCAAGGTTATGTGTCGGTAGGTGATGTCCATAGTACAAGACCATTAACCTTAGGTATGACTGAAGAAGAGACACGCTTTGGTGGTGGACAACGTGAATGTGGTTTACATACCGACGGTGACGGAATTTAAGTAAGATTAACTACTACTCACTACGTTAAAGTGGTGGGTTAGTTGTTGTTTTAATATAGAAAAAAATTCTTTGTTTGGTTTATCAATAATTAAGTTTGCTAGTTCGGCACCAATAGCTGTGAATTTATAAAACTGCAAGGCAATATTATTCTTCTTACTGCTTAGCGTGAGCGGCTCGCCATTATAATAAAAATTAAGTACTTCGCCACTTTTCATCATGCTTGATTCACTTTCCTGTTTAAAAATTAACTTGTTATCCGCTAAAGATAATATATCAGCATAATTTAAACCAAAATGACTTAAATTTATGTACTGCTGCCTTTCCTGATTAAAAAAATTGAATAGTCCTGGTTGTTGATAAGAGCCGGAAATAATACGAATATTTTTCTTACTGTTATCTTTTACCGCTAAAGAACAAGCTTTTGCTAATAATTTAGCATCTACAATACTCATATCTCGAAAAACTTTTAATGCTTTCAGTGAATATAAGCCTGGGCGAGCTAATTCTCCGGCAAGTATCTTGGCCCATAAATCTTGCATTGTGGCGTTACTAATATTTTCAGCTAAGCTAATGTATTGATTAAACCAATCTAAATCGGGTCTTTTATCTATTGGTTTATTTGCACAAAATGCAAAAGTTTTTACCATGATCTCTTCAATATTCTCTTGTTTTCGCAGGCTTGCTAATCTTTGACGCTTAGTACTACGATCTTGAAGTGGCATTTGTTTTTCAGGGGGGAGTAAAGGGGCTTCTACACCGAATAATTGAGTTATTTTAAAAAACTGTTTATGTGCTGGTGTTTCAATGCTATTACCAATTGTAGTTTCTTCAATCGGTAAGTTGCGTTGATTATCTTCAGTTTGTTCAATGACAACAACATCTGATGTATCTGGTTTCAAGTTAATACTCCATACTAAAAAATATTTTAGTAATATCAATATAAGTGTAGGTTTTACCGTTATTTATTGATATAAAATAATATATGACCATGCATATAGCGATATAAATATAATTTTATTGTATGGGTTTATTGAAATTTGTCAAAATGACTTTTATTATATAATTTAGTGCTAGATTTGTATTTATTAACTATCTGAAAAATAAGTTAATAATTTCTGTATTATCTTAACGACTTTATTATTAATTTGTCACAATAGATAGGTTTTTAACAACTAACGTTACGTGAAACCTATTAAAATATGTGCAACAAAAAGGAATATTTAGCTAAACTAACATTGTTCGAATGAAAAAAACGAAAGAATGCTTCAAAAAAGTAGCAATAAGGTATAGTTCAGTTATAGTTATAGAATACCTAAGTACAATGATAAATAATTGATAGAAATTTAATTTTAATTAGCCACAAGCTAATTGCTTAAGGACAATATGCACGCATCAGACAACTCACAAGACGACTTTCTATTTATCGATGATAGTGATGAAGAAGAGGTTTTAGAAGGCACTGGTGATGAAGTCTGGCAGGTTCTGATTGTTGATGACGATCCTGAGATTCATTCAGTTACTCAATTAGCCTTATCAGATTTAATAGTGCTAGGCCGACGTTTAGAGTATTTTCATGCTTATTCCGGTCAGGATGCCTGTCAAGTTATTGAAAGTAACCCCGACATCGTTTTGGTATTACTTGATGTAGTCATGGAAACTGATAGTGCTGGTTTAGCGGTTGTTAAATATATTCGTGAATCACTAAACCGCCAAGATATACGTATTGTTTTAAGAACAGGCCAACCAGGTTACGCACCTGAAGAAAGTGTTATTAAAGAATATGATATAAATGATTACAAAACCAAAACAGAGTTAACACGGCGTAAGCTGGTTACTACTGTTTATGCCGCTATTCGTTCTTATCAACAAATAGCAACGGTTACAGAAGGCAGTCTAGGCCTAGAGAAAATCGTGTCAGGCTCTTCTAGCCTTCTTGAGTTACATTCTATAGTAGAATATGCGCAAGGCACGTTAAAGCAATTAACTCAGCTGATAAATCAAGATGTTCAAGGTCTATTTTGTGCTAGAGGGCAGGGTATAATAGACAATACCGATGACTTAAGTCTTTATATTATCGCGCAGCAAGATTTTTCTTCCTCTTTACCTAATCAAAAATTAGCGACTCTGGATAACGAACAAATTAATCAACATATACAAATGTGTTATATGCAAAAAGAGCATCTATACTTTAATGATTCTCTTTGTTTATATATTGCCAGAGGTGGATGTCGTGCTGTTGCTTATTTAACCTTAACGGAACCACTTAGAGATATTCAAAGACAATTATTAGAAGTATTTGTAACAGGTGTTTCTATAGGTTATGAAAATGTACATTTGTTTCAAAAGCTTAAAAGTGCAGCGTATAAAGATTGGCTAACTAATTTACCGAATAGGTTAGAATTTGTTCGTATGCTGGAGACTTTTAGTAAAGATGCACCTAATGATTATGTTGCTGCACTTATTGATTTAAATCATTTTAGCGATGTTAATGACGCTTTAGGGCAGAATATAGGTAACCAATTACTATCTGCGGTATCTCAGCGACTGCAAAGTTTATGCAGTAACTGTCAAGTTGCTCGTGTGGGCGCCGATGTATTCGGTATTATTGGCTCTCAAACAATGGTAACGCCTGATGCTTTATTGGCGTTATTTGAACACCCATTCACTGCTGGTGAGCAAAAACTGCCGATAAATGCCTGTTTTGGTTTCTGTACAAAAGAACATGCCAGTAGTAGTGGGGTAAAAGTACTTAATCAAATTAATATTGCTTTAAATCTGGCAAAGAAAAAACGTGAAACACATTTTGCTTATTATAATCCTGAGTTAGAAGATGAAACGCAATGGCGTTTAAATATGATTAGACAACTGCGAAATGATTTTTCAGAGGGACGTCTTGAATTATGGTATCAACCACAATTATCATTAAGCTCAGGTAAAGTTATTGGTGCTGAGGCCTTGCTTCGCTGGCGCACAATTGATGGTAACTTTATTTCTCCCGCAGTTTTTATTCCATTAGCGGAATACTCAGGTTTGATTGTTGAAATTGGTGAGTGGGTTATTAATCAAGCTTGTTCGCAAATTAAACTGCTAGAAGAAGAAAAATTCAACAATATTACTATCTCTGTAAATGTGTCTATACCTCAATTCAGGTGTTGTAATTTTGTGGATATCGTTCTAAATGCAACGCAAAAACATCAAATACTGCCTTGTAAACTAGAGTTAGAAATTACCGAAAATATCTTAATGGATGATCCTGAAGTAGTCATTGATGCACTAGTTAAATTGAAAGGGCAAGGCATTAGTATTGCACTTGATGATTTTGGTACTGGTTTCTCGTCAATGAGTTATTTACAAAAGCTTCCTTTAGATCGTCTTAAAGTCGATCGTGCTTTTATACGTGATATAGCCCAAAAAGATCAGTCGGTAATTGCTGAAACAATTATCGATTTAGGTAAAAAGATGAACTTAAAGGTAATTGCGGAAGGGATAGAAGAAATTGAGCAGCAAGAAAGATTAATTGAATTAGGTTGTGATGAAGTACAAGGTTTTTATTACGCCAAGCCAATGCCTTCTGATGAATTTTTAACGTTTCTTAAAAGCCATACTTAACCATTAAACTGATATTACAGTTAGTTTAAATATCAGGTTCCATATGAATTAAAACGCAAAGTTAGTAGCCCTAAATAATGCGACTATTAACTTTACCTAATAATTCAAGACTCTTCATTTTTTGTCATTACTTTACCTGAGCGTTACTCGCTATACGTATTTCATTCCCTTGTGCTGGTTCGTCTGGAATTAGCATAGCTAAGCATAAAGAGCATAGTGCAAATCCAGCCCCTATATAGAATACCCACGTAGGTTGTACAATCCATAATATTCCTAACAACGCAGGAATTACAACAGCTGCAATATGGTTAATAGAAAAACTTACCCCTGCGGTTGCTGCAATATCTTCGGGTTGCGCAATTTTTTGAAAATAGGTTTTTATTGCGATAGCAAGTGCAAAGAACAAATGATCGATAACATATAGTGCTGCTGCAAGGTTAGGGTCTTCTACTAAGCCATAGCAGATAAATACAATAGCTAAACCAATGTATTCAAATCGTAGTATAGAGCGTTCGCCAATTTTTCCAATTAATTTCCCTATTTTTGCGGCAAATAACCAATTAAATACATAATTAATAAGAAATAAAGCGCTGATATCTGCAACACTATAATGAAATTTTTCTACCATTAAAAAGCCAGCAAAAACAACGAAAATTTGTCGGCGGGCTCCACTGAAAAAAGTGAGAGCATAAAATAGCCAATAGCGTTTTCTGATGACAATTTTTTTTGTTTGCTCTACTTTTGCTTCAAAGTGTCTAAAGGATAACACCAGTATTAATGTGAATAATAAGCCCATACCGCCAAATAAGGTATAGGTTAGTTGATAAGACCAGTTAAAGTGCTCCATTAATAGCCAGATACTCGAAAAAGCGAGCAGCGAAGCGATTGCTTTCATAGATAACATTTTACCGAGGAAGTGTGCCGCTTTATCTTTATCGATCCATTGCAAAGTTAATGATTGGCTCAAGGTTTCATAATAATGAAAACCAACTGACATCAATATAGTTGTAATATATAGGCCTGCGACACTCGGGAAAAAACCGGTTAACAATACCCCTAAGCTAGTTATAGCTAAAGCAATTAATGCGAGTCGCTGCTCCTTAATAAAGAGTAATACATAAATTGCTGTAAAAGCTAAGAAGCCAGGTATTTCACGCAAGCTGTGTAATATACCAATTTCGACACCAGTAAAATTTGCTTTTTCTATTACAAAATTATTGAGTAGTACCATCCATACAGAAAAGACTAGCGGCATGGTAAAAGCCATCGCTAATAATAAGTGCTCAGGTTGATTAAAGCGTTTAAAAAAACTGATCATAAATGAATTTTACCGTTGGATAGTAAAGAGCTTAGCCATACTCTACGTCAATTGCTAATCAGAAACAAATTTTCTATCTGATAGCTGTACCTTATATCTTTATATAAAAAACAGCAGTTTAAGCTTATTAAAATAAAATTAATACAAACGATTAAAACAATCGTTTAAATAAATTTGCTATTCATTATATTTCAAGGCACACTCAGTCAGCTATTATTAGTTATCTATACTTTTTGGTATGAGAAAATTGACTAAAAAATATAGAACAACATCAATAATCATCAATACATCAACACCACTTTTAGGTGAAGGAGACAAAGCATGATATATCAAGGCAAGAGCCTTTCAGCCCAGTTACTAGAAGACGGCATTGTAGAACTTAAGTTCGATGCTCAAGGATCAGTAAACAAATTTGATCAAGCAACCTTTGAAGAATATAAGGCTGTTGTGGCGGCAATTAATAATTGTAGTGATGCAAAAGGCGTGATGGTTACGTCTGGAAAATCAACCTTTATTGTTGGTGCCGATATCACTGAATTTTTAAGTTCATTTAATCAACCAGAAGAACAATTAGTTTCTTGGGCTAAAAATGCTTCAGATGTTTTCGATTCATTTGAAGATATTCAGTTACCTACTATTGCAGCCATTAATGGTATTGCTTTAGGTGGTGGTTGTGAAATGACTTTAGTATGTGATTATCGTGTTGCTGATACTAATACTAGTATAGGACTTCCTGAAGTGAAGTTAGGCTTAATGCCAGGTTTTGGTGGTACTGTTAGATTACCTCGTATAATTGGTTTCGATAATGCAGCAACATGGATGTCTACAGGTAAAGCATTTAAAGCGTCAGCGGCTCTTTCACAAGGACTTGTTGATGCGGTTGTTAAACCAGAAAGTTTACGCTCAGCTGCTATTAGCATGCTTAAACTTGCTATTGCAGGAAAATTAGATTGGCGTGCAAAACGTCAGATTAAATTAGAGCCATTAACGTTATCTCAAACAGAAATGATCATGTCTTCAACTACGTGTAAAGGCATGATTGCAGCAAAAGCAGGTAAGCATTATCCAGCACCAATGGTGATGATTAATACATTAATTGCGGCTGCAGGTTTAGATCGTGCTGGTGCTATGGCGGTAGAAAATGCAGGGTTTGCTAAATTAGCAAAAACTGACGAAGCGACTGCGCAAATTGGTTTGTTTATGGCAGACCAAGTTATTAAAGGTAAAGCCAAAAAAGCAAGTAAGCTAGCGACCAAGTCTGTGAGTAAAGCTGCTGTATTGGGTGCTGGTATTATGGGTGGTGGTATTGCTTACCAATCTGCTTACAAAGGCACGCCTATCATTATGAAAGATATTAATGATCAAGCGCTAGACCTAGGTTTAAAAACGGCGACAGGCATCTTAACGAAACAAGTTGAACGTGGACGTATGGATGCTAAGAAAATGGCAGGCGTACTTAATAACATTACACCTTCTCTTAGTTATGACAGCGTTAAAGATGTTGATATTGTTGTCGAAGCGGTTGTTGAAAACCCTAAAATTAAAGGTATGGTTTTAGCAGAGGTTGAATCGGTAATCAGTGAAGATGCTATTCTTACATCTAATACGTCTACTATTTCAATTGACTTATTAGCACAAAGTATAAAACGTCCTGCAAACTTTTGTGGTATGCACTTTTTTAACCCAGTAAACAAAATGCCATTAGTAGAAGTGATTCGCGGTAAAGATACTTCTGATGAAACGGTTGCTGCTGTTGTTGCTTATGCTGCTAAAATGGGTAAATCACCAATTGTTGTTAATGACTGCCCTGGTTTTTATGTAAACCGTGTTTTATTCCCTTACTTTGCTGGCTTTAGTCAATTAGTACTTGAAGGTGCAGACTTTACTGCGGTTGATAAAGTGATGGAAAAAGAATTTGGTTGGCCTATGGGGCCAGCATATCTGCTTGATGTTGTTGGTATTGATACCGCGGATCACTGTACTGGTGTTATGTCATCTGGTTTCCCTACACGAATGACCAAAATTGATAATGATCCTGTAAGCACGTTATATGCTAATGATCGTTTAGGTCAAAAAAATGGTACCGGCTTTTATGATCATATGAAAGACAAACGTGGTCGCCCAATGAAGGTTGCTGCGCCTGTTGCTTATGAACTATTTGCTCAACACTGTGCTGCTAAAAAAGACTTCACTAGTGAAGAAATTATTGCACGTATGATGATTCCAATGGTAAATGAAGTGGTACGTTGTTTAGAAGAAGGTGTTGTTGATACTGCAGCTGAAGCTGATATGGGCTTAATTTATGGTGTAGGATTCCCACCATTTAGAGGCGGTGCGATTCGTTATCTAGAAACATTAGGTTTAAATAACTTTATTGCTATGGCTGATAAATATGCTCACTTAGGTGAAATATATCAAGTTACAGATGGTTTACGTGATATGGCTAAGTCTGGTAAATCTTACTTCACTACAGACGTTAAAACTAACGCTTAACCCGAGGAGAATAAAATGAACGAAGTTGTAATTGTAGACTGCATACGAACTCCAATGGGGCGATCTAAAGCCGGTGTTTTTCGTAATGTACGTGCTGAAGCATTATCAGCGCATTTAATGAAAGAAATTTTAAAACGTAACCCAGCATTAAATCCTGAAGATATCGAAGACGTTATCTGGGGATGTGTGAAACAAACTAAAGAGCAAGGTTTTAACATTGCACGTAATGCATCTTTACTTGCTGGTTTACCAAAATCTATTGGTGGTGTTACTGTCAATCGTTTGTGTGGTTCTTCTATGGAAGCATTGCATCAAGCAAGTACTAGCATTATGTGTGGCCAAGGTGATGTATTTTTAATTGGTGGCGTTGAACATATGGGTCACGTACCTATGATGTACGATGTTGATTTTGATCCTGCATTAAATAAGCACATCGCCTTAGCTTCTGGTAACATGGGGTTAACTGCTGAGCTTCTTGGTAAGCAACATGGTATAACGCGTGAAATGCAAGATGCATTTGGTGCTCGCTCTCATCAAAAAGCCTATGAAGCACAATTGGCTGGTCGTTGGGATAATGAAATTGTTGCAACGCAAGGTCATGACGCTTCAGGTGCGTTGACGTTAGTGGAACATGATGAAGTAATTCGTCCTGAAACTACCGCTGAAAGCTTATCTGCTTTGCGTCCAGTGTTTGATCCTGCCAATGGTACCGTAACGGCAGGCACATCTTCTGCGCTTTCTGATGGTGCTTCAGCAATGTTAGTGATGTCAGCAGCGAAAGCCAAAGCATTGGGATTAACGCCTCGTGCGAAAATTCGTGGAATGGCGGTTGCTGGTTGCGATCCATCAACCATGGGCTTTGGTCCGGTACCAGCGACGAAAAAAGCATTAAAACGTGCAGGTCTATCTATTGAAGATATTGAGTTATTTGAATTTAATGAAGCTTTTGCTGCTCAAGCACTTTCTTGTGTAAGAGCCTTAAAAGTAGAAGATCAAATGGATAAAATTAACTTGAATGGTGGTGCAATCGCATTAGGTCATCCGTTAGGTTGTTCAGGATCGCGAATTTCAGGAACCCTGATTAACTTAATGGAAGGTGAAGATGTGAGTCTTGGTTTAGCCACTATGTGTATAGGGTTAGGGCAAGGGATAGCAACTGTATTCGAAAGAGTCTAATATTTTTGTTGAAACCCTTTATTAATTGTATTGAAAGTACTCACAAATTCTTCGGGTAATAATATGAACACCCGAAGGATAACCTGAAAGGCGAAGTATCGAATGTATAGAGTAATGACTAGCGTCAACTCTGTGCTTTCGCCTGGTATAAATACTTATTACCTTTGATAATAAAGACTCAACCTTTAATGATTAGATATAAAAAAACCAGCAACTGCTGGTTTTTTTGTATTTCAAATAATTTAATTAGTTGAAATTAGCGATTAAGCAAAAACATCTTGTAAAGGTGGTACAACTTGTTTCTTACGACTGAGTACGCCGTCAAGCCATACTTTGCCATCGGTAGTTGCTTTACCAAAAGCAGCTTCGGCTAAATTTTCATTGTCACTAATAACTAGTAACTCTGAGCCTTCTTTCATTATATCTGTTAATAAAAGCATAACAGTATGGCGATTACCTTCAGCTTTAAGCTTAGCAATATCCGCTTCTAAATCAGCTTTCATATCATCAAAAATAGCTAAATCAATGACTTCTAATTGGCCAATACCAACAAGGTTATCATTCATGTTGAAATCTTTGAAATCACGTAATACAAGATCTCGTACCGGTGTTCCATCAACAGCTGATTTTACTTTAAACATTTCCATGCCTACATCTGTTGGATTGTCAATACCCGCAATTTTAGCTAAGGCTTCAACACACTTAATATCAGCGGTAGTACAAGTAGGAGATTTAAAAATAACCGTATCACTTAAAATGGCACACATCATAGCACCGGCGATATTTTTAGGAATTTCTACACCGTGAAAATCGTACATCATTTTAATAATAGTGTTAGTACAGCCTACAGGACGCACCCAAATTTCTAATGGTGTTGAAGTAGTAATGTCACCTAGTTTGTGATGATCAATAATACCTAAAATAGTAGCTTCATCAATATCATCTGGCCCTTGTGTACGTTCAGAGTGATCAACAATATATATATTTTCACCAGCGTAACTTGTTTTAAGCTCTGGTTGTTCAAAACCGAACTTATCTAAAATAAATAAGGTTTCTGGTGTAAGCTCACCTAAACGAGCAGGAACAGTTTCTTCTCCTAAAGTCGTTTTTAAATAGGATAAAGCGATGGCTGAGCAGATAGAGTCTGAGTCAGGTATCTTGTGACCAACAACATAATTTGGCATGAAATAATCTCGGATGAAAAATAATATTAGTAATATTTTATCAAGAAAAATGTTGGCAGGATATAGTTTAACGCTATTTGTGATTAAAGTTTGCTATAAGCTAAATGAGCTTGGTACACAATTTGTAATTTATGCTAGTTACTCTGTAGGTAGCTTTATAAGGCGATTTAAACTGTGTTATATATTATTTTCACGCTTAAATATTAGGTTTAATAGGTTTGTATAAGTAATATTCAGTTGGTTGATAGTCATTATTTTATCGGGGATATAACACGAGTGTTATTTTATTTTTGTAGGGAGTTGAACAAGCACACTATCATGGTGCTTGTTCAGAAGCTTAATAAGATATTTAACTATTTATAATAAGCCAAACAAGCTTCTACTTCGTTTTTAGATCCCATGATAACTTCAACACGCTGATGAATACTGGTAGGTTCAATATCCATAATTCGACCTTGACTGGTCATGGCTAAGCCGCCAGCTTGTTCAATAAGAAAAGACATTGGATTAGCTTCATACATCAAACGTAGTTTATTTGGTTGCTCAGGGTTTTTACTATCAGTAGGGTAAGTGAATAGACCTCCACGACATAATACACGGTGAATATCGCCGACCATAGCGGCAATCCAACGCATGTTGAAATTTTTACCACGCGGCCCCGTGTCACCGTCAATTAAGTCTTTAATGTAGTTTTTCATTGGTTCTTGCCAGAATCGTTGATTCGACATATTGATAGCAAACTCTTGAGTATCGGTAGGTACTTGTACATTTCGGTGAACTAATAGGTATCCGCCATGGGTTCTATCAAGTACGTAGAAATGTGTACCTTTACCCGTTGTCATTACTAACAGCGTAGCAGGGCCATATAAAACATAACCAGCACAAACTTGATGATCGCCTGATTGTTTGAACATATCAGGATTGCTTGGGTCCATATCTTCAGGCGCTTTATGGATAGAAAAAATTGTACCAATTAGTGAATTGATATCAATATTTGAGCTACCGTCTAACGGGTCAAAAGAAACAAGATATTTACCGACAGGGTTACCTGCAACAGAAGTGTCTTCTTCTTCTGATGAAATAGCTTTAACAAAACCTGATTCAAGAACAATATCTTTAAATAATTCATTGGCAACTACGTCTAATTTCTTCTGTATTTCGCCTTGAATATTTTCATCGAGTGTAGAACCCATTAATCCGCCTAAATGAGCTTGGCTAACACGAAATGAAATTTCTTTAGTTGCAGCTAAAATAGTTTTTATCAGTGAAATAAGATCTTCAGGAACATTGTCTTGGCGTAGAGCAGGGGAGAGTCGTTGCATTGGGTTACCTTATAGCGTTAAAGTTGTATACTTTACAATGGCTATTAATGAGGGTGCATTCTTGTTAATAGCAGTCTATTTTTTGAAAGTTGATAGTAATTTTTTAATTATGTATTTTGCTTTCCTCTTGATTATAACAAGTTTAACTTTGCTTTCTAAGGTTTAAACTTATTTTTATTGAGATACTACCCATTAATCATTTTAATTTAGTTTAATTAATAAGGAAAAAAATGAATTATATCAATCGACTATTATTTATATTATTTTGTGTTACTTCAACAATGAGTTTCGCTGAAAAAGCCACTGTAAGTTTTGCTGAGTTTACAAAAGGTAAAATAGCCCAACAAGGATATTTTTCATTTTATCATGATAAAAAGGAAGGAAAGGTTTATCTTCAAATTGATAATTTTGGCCAAGAATTTTTATTTCAATCGAGTTTACCTCATGGGATTGGTTCAAATGATATCGGTTTAGATCGTGGCCAACTTGGCGACACACGTTTAGTGAAGTTTGAACGGGTAGGTAATAAAGTCTTTTTAAAACAGTTGAATACTTATTATCGTGCCGATTCAGATAATTTATTAGAAAAAAAATCAATAGATGAAGCTTTTGCTAGCTCGATTATTTGGGGCTTTACCGTCGTAAATGAAACGGTTGATACGAGGAAAAACACTCAAAAAGTATTAATTGATTACACCCCTTTTTTATTATCAGATATTCATAATATTAGCCAAATATTAAAGGATAAAAAACAGGGGAATTTCAAGGTTGACAACAGTCGCAGTGCTTTATATGCAAAGCGCACTAAAGCCTTTCCTGAAAATACAGAGCTTGAAGCTATGGTTACTTTTACAGGCTCTGGCGCTGGTAGTCATTTAAAATCTGTGACACCTGACTCAAGTTCGGTTACTGTGCATTTACATCATTCTTTGATTAAATTACCTGACGATAATTATCAAACAAGAGCATTTCATCCTTTTAGTGGATTTTGGTCGATAGCTTATGCCGATTATGCCAGTGAAATAGATGAGCCGTTAATTAAACGCTTAATTCCTCGTCATCGCTTAGCTAAGAAATATAGTGCTACAACTGGCAACAGTGTCGCGGTTGAGCCTATTGTTTATTATCTAGATTCTGGTGTTCCTGAACCAATACGTACCGCGCTTATTGATGGTGCTATGTGGTGGGATCAGGCATTTGAAAGTATTGGCTATAAGGATGCTTTTCAAGTGAAAATGCTGCCTGCTGATGCAGACCCAATGGATGTACGTTACAACGTTATTCAGTGGGTACATAGGGCAACGCGAGGTTGGTCATATGGCGCCTCTGTTATTGATCCTCGTACAGGAGAAATAATTAAAGGCCATGTGACACTTGGCTCTTTGCGTGTACGTCAAGACTATTTAATAGCGTTAGGTTTAACATCGCCATTTACTGCTAAAGATACAGATACAAGTGCGATGAAAAATATGGCTTTAGCCCGTATTAGACAGCTTTCAGCACATGAAGTTGGACATACATTAGGCATTGCGCATAATTTTGCTGCCAGTGTTAATGATAGAGCATCAGTCATGGATTACCCTCATCCTTATATAACACTTGATGAGCATGGCGAAATTGATTTATCTGATGCATATAAAGAAAATATTGGGTTATGGGATAAGTACGTTATCGCTTATGGCTATGGCGATTATCAAAATGAGCCAGAGCAGTTATTAGCATTGGTTGCTGACACACAAGCACAAGGGCTTTTATATGCTTCAGATCCTGACGCTCGTTCGTCGTCAAGTACTCAAAGTACAGGTCATTTGTGGGATAACGGCAATAATGCTGCGATTGAATTAACGCGAGTTATACAAGTACGTAAAAAAGCATTGTCAGATTTTGGTTTAAATTCCATTGCTGTTGGAACACCTTTGTCTGAATTAGAGCAAACCTTAGTGCCTATTTATAATTTTCATCGTTATCAAGTTGAGGCTGCCGTTAAATTAATAGCGGGTTCAAACTATTCTTATGAGCTTAAAAATGATACTCAAAAAGTTACTGAGCAACAGGGACTTGTTACTGTTTCTGCCGAAATGCAGCAACAAGCTTTGTCATCATTATTAGCAACACTAAGTACTGATTTTTTGACTATGCCGGCAAGTATAATTCAATTGATACCACCAAAAGCTTATGGTTATTATCGTAACCGTGAAAGCTTTAACTCACAAACAGGAATTACATTTGACCCAGTTTCGGCGGCCCAAGCTAGCGCTAAACATACCATAACATTATTATTAAACGCTGAGCGACTAGCGCGCTTAGCGCAGCAAGAAAGCTTATATTTTACTGATAGTAAAAAAGGTAAAAGGCAAAAGAGTGCTTTTTCTGTTGAGGTGTTGATTTCACAACTTATTGATAAAACAATAAAGCAACGTCCAGAAAGTGGTTTGGCGTTATTAGTACAGCAGCGGGTGAATCAACAAGTTATTGAACAACTGCTTGAATTATGGCATTCGCCAACATCAGTCCCTGAAGTGCGTAGTGCAACGCTCGCGAGTTTAAAAAACATTGAAAATTGGTTAGATGATAATCATGATGATCGAGATTATAAAAAGTTAGCAACTCATTTTAAATTGCTTGAGCAGCAGATAGATTTTAGTTTAAGTGAAGGAAAGCGAGTGGTTATTCCTACAGAAATTACTATGCCACCTGGGTCACCTATTGGTAATTAATTGGTTAACGTTAATCAGCTTATATTAAGTGTTACTCGTTAAATTGTTGATATAAAAAAACGGCATAGCAGGAAGGAGCTGCTATGCCGTGTGCTATTGGCAAATACCTCATATATTGAGTAAATATGCCGTCAGCATTAAGCCTTTGCTGCTGCTTTAGTACTAAATAATCGCTGTAATGTCGATGTTTTAGTTAATACGATTAGGTTACCAAGTAAAACAGAGCTTAAACCAATTACTGTATATTCACT
>Ga0193951_1000451_pt1 | contig 18682 bp, 20 predicted proteins | sample BB_2_MG_FD_140370 | JGI IMG/M metagenome (GOLD analysis project Ga0193951, IMG submission 140370) | Microbial mat bacterial communities from the Broadkill River, Lewes, Delaware, United States - BB_2_MG | ecosystem: Environmental > Aquatic > Freshwater > River > Microbial mats | place: USA... | reverse complement strand
TGCGATGTCGATGATGCAAACAGCGGAAGGCGCGTTTGATGAGATGACTAACATTGCATACCGTATGAAAGAGCTTGCAACACAAGGTGCTAGTGACGCGAATGGCGCTACTGAATGGGCTGCGCAAAGTGCAGAATATACAGCCTTGACTTCAGAGCTTGATAGCATTATGAAAAACACTTCATTTGGTGGTACCTTATTACTAGAGGGTACGGGGAATAAATTTGCTGATGCTGCTGGTGTTAAATTTCAAGTAGGCTCAAGCACTGCTGAAACGCTAACGGTTGATATCTCAGGATCCTTGGATGCCACTACAGGTGTGGCTAAAAATATTGATGATATTCAAGGTCTAACTACAGGTGGTTTTGCATCTGTAGCTGAGGCGCAAGCTCATTTAGCGCTAATTGATACGTTGATTGCAGGTGTTGGTGGTGCTCGTTCAGCGTTAGGTGCGTCAATGAATCGTCTTGAGCACACCATGACGAACGTAACTAACATGAAAGAGAATACGCAAGCTGCGTCATCTACGTTAATGGATGCTGATTTTGCGGCAGAAACGTCTAACATGACTAAGCAGCAGTTGTTAATGAACTCAGGTATTTCAGTATTGAGTACAGCGAACAGCACAACACAAATGATTGGTTCATTACTTCGTTAATAGTTTAATGTACTAATTGATGTTACAAATTAAAATAGCTATTGGTAATATAGCTATTTTAATAAATAAAAATTCATTTGAGTTTTTATTTATTAAAATAAATACTTGGAGAATAAAATGTCTTTATCAGCATTAAGTATTGACCCAGCTAATTTAGCTAGTCAATATACACAAATTGAACGTGCTTCAAAAGATCAGTTGTTGAGCAATAAAAGTTATGAATTTTCTAGTAAAATAAGTGCATTTGATAGTTTAAAAAGCACATTAACCAGCTTTTATGATAGTTTGTCAGATAATCTTGATAGCGATAGCAGCTTTTTAGCAAATTCAGCTACTGTGACTGATGAAGCTGCGCTTAATATTACAACGACAGGTAGTGCATCACCAGGTGAGTATGATGTTTTTGTTGAACAATTAGCACAAGCACACCAAGTGGCACTTAGTTTTGATACCACTTTACCCTTAAGTACTAATGGTGAATTAAATATTGATTTAGCAGGTGATTCGTTCAGTGTTGATTTATCAACACTTGCAGCAGGCGCTTCGTTAAGTGATTTAGCGAGTGCCATCAATTCGCATGTTGATAATAAAGGTGCTAAAGCAAGCGTTATACGTTCAGGCACTGAAACATTCTTAGTGATGACTAGTGAAGAGTCGGGTGCTGCAAATCAAATAGCGATTAGCTTTACACCTGCTGCAATTGCTCCTGATATCAATGGTGGTAATATAGCTAGCGCTATCACTGGGCAAACCGAGCTTACCGCAGCACAAGACTCTATCATTAAGTTAGGGGCAACGTCTGCTATTACAATTACCTCTTCAACCAATACACTTGATACTGTTATTGAAGGGGTAACGCTTAACCTAACGAAAGTACAAGCAGCCGGAGATAGTCCAGCGCACGTTTCGGTTGGGCAAGATGTAGAAAATACCAAGAGTAATATTCAAGGTTTTGTCGATGCGTTTAACAATTTATCAAGCAGTATAACAACGAACGATGATTTAAAAAGAGATAACTTAGCAAGTAGTCTAGCGCGTTCATTACGTAATGATTTTCAAGGTACGTTTGAAGGAAAAACACTTTATTCGGTAGGGATCGAATTTGATCGTAGTGGTAATTTACAAATAAATAGTGATAGATTAGAAGATGCATTGATTTCTGATCCTGATTTGTTGACTAAGATGCTTACCGGCGATAACGGCATAATGTCGAAATTAGAAAAAAGAATAGAACCTTATACAAAAAGCTACGGCTTAATTACTGATAAAAAAGATACCTTGCAAGCTAGTTTAGATATTATTACTAGACAACAAGAAAGCCATGAATTCTCAATGGAGCAAGTATATCAACGTTATTTATCACAATTTACACAAATGCAGCAGACTATTGCACAATTAGAATCTACAATGGGTCAATTTGGTTAAGGATTAATAATGTTAGACATAAATGACGGCTTTTCGGCTTATAAAAGCACCTCTATTGACGGTCGTGCTGCCGGTGCAGATATTCATAAGTTAGTGTTGATGCTGTTTGATGGTTTTTTAGATGAATTAGAGAGTGTCACTGGCCATATTAATCAAAAGCGCTATGATAAAAAAGCGCAAAGTATTGAAAAAATGATGCGTATTTTGGGGGGGTTAGAAGCCTCACTTGATTTAGAGTCAGGTAGTGAAGTAGCCGTTAATATGCGAAATTTATATGAACACTGTGGACAATCACTTTTACAAGCAAGTTTAAAAAATGATTTAAGCTATATTGATTCTGTTCGTACTGTCATGACTAATCTACAAGAAGGTTGGAAAGGATTAGGTTCACAGGTAGCATAATTACCTAAGAAATATGTTTTTATAAACCAGTTGCATCGCAACTGGTTTTTTATTTTTAAGAGTACTGAATTGTTCTGATCAAATAGATGAATATATACATTAATAAAATAAAGAATGATAGTTTTTCTATTTTATATAAAAAGTCAGTAAAGCAAGTAGAGTCTCAATAGCTCATCTTGTATAAGTGAATTTGACGATGAAGTCAGGAAAGTGGTTGCTAGAGAGATGTTTATTAAGTTGAATTCAGTTAAATAATAAATGGGTAAATTCTCTTCCATTTACTTCCGTTATGCGGAAGTTCCGCTTCCGCAGAGTTTGAATCAAAGTAAGATTATTTCTTGTTTTTCAGTTACTTGACAGTTGGTGTGTTTTTTGCAATATTAATGAATTAAATAAATTTGGTATCAACAGAAGTGTTGTCATTGTGGTTTTGAGCGGAACAATTATTTATGAATCAGTTGCAGGCTGAACAAAAAATACAATCACTTTTATTGTATATGGCAGAATCCATTGAAAAAGGTAATTGGCATAAGATTCGTGAGGCTGATCGTCAATTGATGTCCTTAATTAATGGAATCAAAGAAGCTTCTTGGTTTACATCTTTTGAACCCAAATTAGTCTCATTAAAACGAGATTATGAAAAAAAAATACAACTGATTAATGCTCAAAAAGAAGATATGAGTAAAAAAATGCAACGTCACCAAACAGATAGTGATGGAATACTAGCTTATAAACAATTGACAGAGAGCATTGGGCAATGACGGTTCAACTACGCACACAAACTATAGCGCAACAAGACGTTTTAGGTGATAGCCAAATCAAGGCAAATTCTTCGCAAAGTTCAAATTCATCAGCGAACACAAATACTGCTGACCTAAATGCAGCTACAGCTACAGCTACGTTAGCGACAACATCGAAGTCGTTGGACTCCAAGCCATCGGAGCACTCTACTGATCCTAGTCAAACATATGATGATGCGGAAGAAGCATTGGTATTTGTATTGCCTGATATTTTGGTAGATGATCAGAGTCTAGAAGCGAGTGATGTCTTGCTTGATAATGAACAACTAGATAGTACAAATAAAGATACGCCGAATGAATTACAAGCATTTATTCAAAACCCTAGAGCGCAGAGCTTTAAAACACAACCGATAACGTTGTCAGAAGATCTTATTGTACAGGCATCGGTGTCAAATAATCTAACCTCTTCTTTGTCAAACATAACGTCAATATCTCCGGTTGAAAATGGAGCCAAAGCTAGTGATGCTAAGTTAGTGGATCCAATAGTTACTCAAATAAATACAATGAGTAAGTTAGATGGCAATGACGTACTGCCACTGTCAACGACTATTCAACCAGCTTCAACCGTTATTAATGACGCAGCAAACGCTACCACAAACCCCGATATTATAAAGCCATTGATACAAGCAGATAAGTTGCTCTCAAGTAGCCAACAGAGTGAGTTATTAGTGAAACCTTCGGGAGTTAATAATACAGTACAAGACCAATATTTAGCTACGCGACTTTTATCTGAGAATTCATCAAGTAACAGTGGTGTAAGTAATATAAATCATAAGTCTACAACGGCTGATGCTATTAATACATTGGCTTCGTCGGTAGTATTAAATGATGAAAAAGATTTTCAAAAAGGATTAATCCAGCAAGTTTTAAGTAGTGTTGAAAATCGTGAACATACCCTTTCAAAACCTGCTTTTGGATCCACAGCAGAGACTCAAACTGTGAGTCAACAATGGCGTAAAGAGCAATTAACGAGTAACACAAATGAGTGGGGGCAACGTTTACTACATGTTCTTAGTGATAAAGTGAGCTTACAAATAGGCCAACAAATACAAAGAGCACAAATACGCTTAGATCCGCCGCAGTTAGGTAGTATTGAAATTGCCATTAGTGTGGAAGGAGATAAAACGACAGTTCACTTAGTTGCAGGTAATGCACAAATACGTGAAGCTATGCAACAAACACTGGATCAGTTACGACATTCACTATCACAAGCTGGTGATGTTACCGTTGAAGTTGATGTAGGGGAAAAACAGCAACAATCCGATAATTCAGGGGATACATCTGAAATGGATATAGCTGAAAATACAGCTATTGAAGAAGAAGCTACTTTAAAAACAACAGAAAATAGTGCCAGAGATTGGTTGAATCGATTAGTTTAAGAATAGTTGGAGTATGGATAAGTGAATAAAGTCGTTATAGGAATTATTGTAGTGGTGTTACTTGCAGGTGCTTTTTTTGCAGGTAAATTGTTAGATAGTCAAGACTCAGAAGAGCAAAGCAAAGGAGAAGTGGTAAGCGCAACCGAGCAGTACTTTGCTATGGAACGTTTTATTATAAGTATTAACGATGAAAATTTGACTCGCTATTTAGTATTAGATTTAAGTCTAGCGATTCCTGCTGATGGACAAAGCTCAATTACTGCAGAAACTTATGCGCCACTTTTGCGTAATGAATTAGTAAAAAGGTTTGTGAACTTAGATCGAGACCATGTGAAAAGTGAGTTTACCGATATAGAACAAATGCAAAAAACACTGTTGGAGAAATTTAACTCGGTATTAAAGACGAAATCGGACCTCGAGTTAAGTAATGTTATTATAACTAATGTTTTTATCCAGTAAGGAAAAGCATGTTAGTTCAAACGGAATGGTCTGAACAAGTCAGTGAAAATAGCACCTTGACTGCAGAAAAAGAAAGTGAATTATTAGCAAAGTATGCTTATTTAGTTAAGCGTGCAGGTGCTCATATGCGCACTCAACTTGGTGTCATTGTTGATGTCGATGATATTCAACAGATTGGTTTGGTTGCCTTACTTTCATCTATACGTCGTTATGGGCGTGATGTAGATGAAAAATTTGCGGCTTATGCGTTCAAATGTATTCGTGGTGCGATGCTGGATGAGTTTAGGCGTGTTGATTGGCGACCTAGACAGTTAAGACAAAAATCCCATAAATTAAGAGATTGTACAAGAGCCTTAGTGAAGAGGCTTGGCAGAGAGCCAAATGATAGTGAGCTGTGCGCGGCATTAAAGGTAAGCCCTGATGAATTGCTAGAACTTCATTATATTACCCAAGCAGAAGCGATGGATAGCTTAGAAAGTTTACTTGATGATGGTGGACAATATTGCTCGCCTACAGATGATACACTGTCAAAAGCTGAATCAGCAATGGAATTACAAGCCGCTATGGCAACACTGCCGGCGCGAAATAAACTGTTACTACAGCTTTATTACACCTATGAAATGAATATGAAAGAAATAGCTTTGACCCTTGAACTTACTGAAGCGAGAGTGTGTCAACTTCATAAAGAGGCATTAGTTGCCTTAACCCGAAAACTCAAACATAGCGAATAACCGAGGAAGCAAATATGCAACGATTGATAGGTTTACTGGTGGTGCTTGGTACCGTATTAGGTGGTTTTGCATTCGCCGGTGGGAATCTAGCCACAATGTGGCAGCCTGCGGAATTTTTAATTATATTTGGCGCTGGTATAGGAGCGTTAATTGTGGGTAACTCAAAGTTTGTATTGCTCGAAATGTTATCACAGCTAAAGTATCAATTATTTAGTAATAAAAACAGTCATACAACAGATCTTTATCACGACATACTCATGGTAATGTACTCATTGCTTGACTTAGTTCAAAGTAAAGGCATCAAGGCATTGGATGACCATGTAGAGAATAGTGAAACAAGCTCGATATTTCTCGCTTATCCTAAAGTGGCCGAGTTTCCACAATTAGTAACCTTTATCTGTGATAACTTTAGACTTTACAGTATGGGTAAAATTAATTCTCATGATTTTGATGCAATATTAGAGCAAGAAATTTATACCATTGAAGAGCAAAAACTAAAACCATCACATGCACTAGGTGATATTGCTGAAGCTATGCCTGGTTTTGGTATTTTGGCAGCGGTTGGCGGGATTATTATTACTATGCAACATCTTGATGGCCCAATGAGTGAGATCGGTTACCATGTTGCTGCGGCATTGGTTGGTACTTTTATTGGTATTTTTGCCTGTTATTGTTTAATGGCGCCTCTATCTACAGCGATGGCCTCGTATGTAAAAAAACAAATGGCATTGTTAGAATGTGTTAGAGCTATGTTGGTTGCGCACGCTAAAGGACATGTTGCTATTGTTGCTATTGATTCTGGACGTAAGCTTATCAATGAAGAAATTAAGCCTAGCTTTACAACCATGGAACAATGGATTAATAACCGAGCAGCATAATGTCAAATTCTGAACTGATTGTAATAAAGCGTGGCCGTCGTAATAAAGGTCATGGTAAACATGGCGGAGCCTGGAAAGTTGCGTTTGCTGATTTTACGTTAGCAATGATGGCTTTTTTTATGGTGCTTTGGATTTTAGCTATTACTAATGATGCAGAGCGTAAAAAAATTGCGCATTATATGCGTACTCATTCAGTGTTTGATGGCAGTCCATCTTTTTTTAAGCAGGGCAATAGTCCTTTTCCTATCGATTTAGGGGGGTCGCCATCAATTATTGATAATCAAGCCTCAAATCGTCTACCACCAGATAATCCTCTGCCAGGTATAAGTGAATACCTTCAAGTTCCTGAAGGAGATAAAGAACCACTTGCAGGTAATGGAGATAAATTGAATTCGGCTATTGATAGCGAATTTGCTGCTTCATCAGAATTAAGTTTGTTATTAAAAAGTTTTGAAGAGCTTTCGAAGGAAGAGCTATTAAATAATAATATATTAGTTGAAGAGGTACCTTCAGGCTTGAGAATAATTATTAAGGATGATGACAATCATACGATGTTTGCTCCTTCACAAAAAACAATGTCACCTTTTTTTGAGGATTTGTTCTTGTATCTAGGCGGCATGTTCAAAGATATTAACAATAAAATTATAATATCAGGGCATAGTGATGCAAGCCCATTTAAAGGACAAACCTATACCAATTGGGAGCTTTCAGCTGAACGAGCACAACAAGCTAGAAAAATTATGGCTGCGGGTGGTATGCCAGCTTCGAGAGTAATGCAAGTTAATTCATTTTCTTCAAATCGCCTATTGAACAAGAAAGATAAAACAGCAAGTGAGAATAGAAGGGTTGAGTTACTCGTGCTTACATCTGATGCAGAAAAGAAAATTAACGATCTTTTTGCCGACGATAATGTGCAAAATCCTATTAAACAGTCAGCGAGCGCGGCGACAGCAAATAAGCCAGTGATGCGCTTGGAAAGCAATGATGAATGACAATAAGATAACAGAACAAGAGTGGGAAAAAGAAAACCAACGCCTATATAAACGTTGGTATTTAAATCATAAAGATGAGCATTTGTCGTTGGCAATACAACGAAGTGGTATTGCGGTTAAATTAAAGCATCCTTGGCTATTTGGTTATCAAATTTGTCAAGGGGTTATTAAAAATGTCAGTGTTGGTGGTGCAGGGTTATTGGTTCCGGCCGAAAAAAAATTACCAAAAAGAGTAGTTGTTGCTTTTAACCAAATAGAGAGTTTTACTGGTTTGGTTAAGTACAGCAAAAGCATTAATGAGCAGTTGAAATTTGTTGGACTTGAATGGGCAACAAAGAACGAGCAAGAACGAATGGATTTAGTCGCAAACTTGCAGGCTTTATCTAAGCAAGAAAAATAACATGAATGTATTTACATTTTTAATTGGAAAGCGATAGCAATGAAAATTTTATCCCCGTCAAAAAGTAAGCTTATTAAAGCTGAACAAGCGAGTAAATTTGCAGTGCTGCCTTTGACTTTAGAACAAAGAATTCACGAAGCAGCGGTTAAATCTGCTGCAAATGTAAATTTAAATAAGGTGTTAGAGATTGAGCTAGCGAAACTCTTTAATGATAGTAGCTTCTCTATAGAGGTAACCCCTTGTTCGTATACAGCTATCTATAGTTGGTTTAATGAAGCGCCTAGGGTGTTTGTGAAAAGTGCTTCTTTTGTGCCAGAGGATGAAGATACTTATTTGTCGTTCGATTATCAAAGTGCTCACCGGATGGCTGATTTATGTCTCGGTGGCGTGCTAAACTCGGTAAATAAAAAAGCGCCAGTTGATAGCTCAATCCAAGATGATAAGTCAGAATCAGATGATAACTCAGTTCAAGATGAAAAATTAGCGTCAGATGATAATTTAGCTCAAGATGGTAATTTAGAATCAGTTGATAAGCCAAAGTCTGAACTTAGTGCGACCGAAGCACGAATTTGTGGGCGTCTATTACAAAGGCAAATACAAGGCATACAATATTTATTATTTAAAGAACGTGGTAGCCTTGCTGCAGAAATTTGTAAAGATGAAGCTATTCCTAATTCATTAAATCACTTAGCATTTAAAGTGAGACTTATTCTTGAAGAAGAGGTGGTTAGTTGGTTTATTTGGTTACCTGTTAGCTTTTTTAATACTTCAAAATTAACAAATGCTCAAAACAAGGATGCTCAGCCATTATCTATGGCTTGTAGCCATAAATTTATAGTAAAAGGCCGTGTTGAAATGGCTTCAAAAAGAGTGACACTAAAACAATTAAAAGCGTGTATGAATGGCGCTATTTTACCAATTGAATTAAATACTCCAGCACTATTTAAGCTTGGTAAAACAACATTTTTAAAAGGACAGGTTGCAGAGCAAGATGCAAATCTGACATTTCAAGTTACTGATATACCAGAAAAGAGTGAATTATAGTATGAATGACAATTTAGATGCTGCATTAGATGCCTTAGATTTAGACGATATCGACAATGAGTTAGTTGATAATAAGCAAGACAATAATATGTCTTTATTTGAAGGTGTACCTTTAACGATTACATTAGAAGTGGCCAGCACAGAAATTACCTTAGGTGAGTTAAGTCAAGCTAAACAAGGGGATGTACTTCGCTTAGATAAAGAAGCGGGGCAACCTTTAGATGTTAAAGTTAACGGCGTTTGTTTTGCTCAAGCTGAAGTGGTGATGGTTGATGGTCAATATGGTTTAAAATTTATCAACGACGAAGAATCATCTACGCAGGAATCATAAAGCAATGAGCAAAAGCGCATACATTAAAATAGGCTTTTTGTTATTGACTTTGCTATTGCCTGGTTGGTTAAATGCGCAAGAATTAACGTTATTTTCTTTGAAATCAACAGAGGAAGGTCAAGATTATAACGTAAAGTTACAAATTCTATTAGTAATGACTCTGTTGAGTTTAATTCCTGCATTACTGATGGTACTCACTTCGTTTACTCGCATTATTATTGTATTAGCCATTTTGCGCCAAGCGATGGGGTTACAGCAAAGTCCGCCTAATCGTGTATTGATTGGGATTGCGCTGATGCTTACTGTGTTGATAATGCGACCTGTTTGGCAAGATGTGTATCATAATGCCTATAAACCATTTCAAGAAGAAACCATTGGCCTTGAAGAAGCGTTACTTAAGGCTGAAGTACCACTTCGAGCATTTATGCTTAAACAAACGCGTGAAAGTGAATTGCATCAGGTATTACTTATTGCCAACGAACCTACGACATTGAGCGCACAAGAAATACCTTTTGAAGTGCTTATGCCAGCGTTTGTGTTAAGTGAGTTAACAACAGCCTTTCAAATAGGTTTTATGTTATTTATTCCATTTTTGATTATAGATTTGGTGGTTGCTAGTATCTTGATGTCAATGGGGATGATGATGTTATCACCGTTGATTATTAGTCTACCCTTTAAATTAATGATCTTTGTGTTAGCGGATGGTTGGTCAATGTTGGCTGGGACGCTAGCTGCAACTTTTGGAATGTTACCATGACCCCTGAAATGGCAATGGAGCTTGTAGCAAGTGCAATTTATACTATTATCGAAATGATTTTAGTGTTAATTGTACCTGGTTTAATTCTTGGCATTATAGTCGCCGTTATTCAAGGTGCTACCTCTATTCAGGAACAAACGCTGACCTTTTTACCGCGAATGATACTAACCCTTTTGATGATAGTCTTTACCGGGCACTGGCTGGTACGGACGATGTTGGAATGGTTTGATAATTTGAAATTTATGATTCCAGGAACACTTGGTTGAATTCATTAATTGAGCTTACTAGTGGAGATATTGTGAGCTGGATGGGTACCATGTGGTGGCCATTTGTGCGTTTTTCAGCATTACTTTGGTCTATGCCTATTTTTGATAGCCCAGTGGTAACACCTAGATCTAGAATTCTACTATCAATGATGTTGTCTTTTTTAATTGCGCCACAATTACCATTGGCTCCGGCAATTGATATTTTCTCTTTTGATGCTGTATTATTAACCGTTGAGCAGGTCATATTTGGCGTATTGATGGGGCTTTCGTTACGTATTCTGTTTGAAGTTATGTCTTTAGTGGGCTTGGTACTGTCAATGCAAATGGGGTTATCCATGGCACTGGTTATGGATCCTGGCAGTGGTAGTCAGGTCGCGTTATTAGGCCAGATATTTTGGTTGATGGCGGCGTTGCTTTTTTTTGCTGCTGATGGGCATTTAATAACGTTGCATGTAATGACACAAAGTTTTACGGTATGGCCGATAGGTACAAGTATTTATGAGGTTGATATTCGTGCAATCCTTAATTTGTTTGCTTGGCTCTTTGCTTCTACCTTGTTGTTATCTTTACCTGGTGTAATTGCAATGTTATTAGTTAATTTAACCTTTGGTGTTGCTAGTAGAGCAGCACCTTCGTTAAATATTTTTGTATTAGGTTTTCCAATGGCTTTGTTAATGGGCTTCTTTTGTGTATTTATGACATTAACATATACTGGTGGTGCTTTTTCAAATCTAACCTACCATGTATTGTCTGTTTTTTCTGAGGCTATGGGATAAGTAATGTCTGAAGATAGTTCACAAGAAAAAACAGAGCAGCCCTCCGAAAAGCGCTTGAAAAAAGCGCGTAAAGATGGTCAAGTTGCGCGTTCTAAAGAATTGAATACCGCTATCTTGTTAATGATTAGTATCGCGGGCTTACTTTTTTTTGCAGATATGTTTTATAGTTTATTGTTAGAGATAATGCATAACACTATGATGTTAGATCATAGTATTCTGGATAACAAAAAATTAATGCCTATAGCGTTAGGTAATGCACTTTTAGATATGCTTTCTACATTAGTGCCTTATTTACTTTTAGGGTTTGTCGCTATGTGGATTACGGGTATTTTACCCGGCGGATTTGTGTTTTCTATGAGCTTAGTCGCTCCTAAATTTAGTAAACTTAATCCCCTAAAAGGTTTAGGGAAAATGTTTGGTAAACAGACATTAATAGAATTACTCAAATCAATTGTCAAAATAACTTTGCTCAGTATTTGTTTGTATACTTTTTTGACGCAATTGTGGGGGCAACTAGTGGCTTTACAAAGCCAAGATCTCTATGTAGCTATTTCTCATGGTATAGAGTTATTGTTTCTAGCAATGATTATTACCGTAACATTATTACTAATTGTTGCAGCTATTGATGTACCTATTCAGCAGCATCAAACGCTAAGTAAAATAAAAATGACTCATCAAGAAGTAAAAGAAGAAAGAAAGTCATCAGATGGTAGCCCTGAAATAAAGAATCGAATTAGGCAAATTCAGTATCAACAAGCTAACCGAAAAATAGAAGAACGAGTGCCTAATGCTGATGTCATTATTACCAATCCAACCCATTATGCTGTTGCCATTCGCTATAGTGAAGATAAAGCAAAAGCACCCTACGTTGTTGCTAAAGGGATGGATGAGATGGCTTTACGGATTCGCGAGGTCGCCCGTAATCACAATAAAGAAATTATCGCATTACCTGCGCTTGCACGAGCTGTTTATTTTTCAACTCGTATTGATCAAGAGGTACCAAGAGGACTTTATACTGCCGTTGCCTATGTTTTAACGTATGTTATGCAATTAAAAGCCTATAAACAGGGACGTGGACAAGCCCCAGCCCCATTACCTAAACTTAAAATCCCTGCAAATTTGCAGAAACCATAACTGTGGAGTATTACATTGAACTGGCGTAGCCTTACTCGACCTTATACAGCGATACCTGTATTACTTTTAGCCATTTTATCTATGGTTATATTGCCTTTACCTGCCTGGCTATTAGATACGCTATTTACTTTTAATATCGTGCTTTCTGTTATTGTGTTATTAGTTGCTGTTTCGAGTAAAAGACCACTCGATTTCTCTGTTTTTCCAACGATTTTATTAGTGGCGACCTTAATGAGGTTGACACTTAATATTGCGTCAACCCGTGTAGTTTTACTCCATGGTCATGAAGGTTCAGATGTTGCTGGTCGTGTAATCCAAGCTTTTGGTGAAGTGGTTATTGGCGGTAACTATGTTGTTGGTATTGTTGTATTTATTATATTAATGATTATCAACTTTGTAGTTATTACGAAAGGTGGAGAGCGAATATCTGAAGTTGCTGCTCGATTTACCTTAGATGCTATGCCTGGCAAGCAAATGGCAATTGATGCAGATTTAAATGCCGGCTTAATCGGTCCTGAACAAGCTAAAGAGCGACGTAATACCATTGCGCAAGAAGCTGATTTTTATGGCTCTATGGATGGTGCTTCAAAGTTTGTTCGTGGTGACGCGATTGCAGGACTCATTATTTTAGTCATTAATTTACTTGGTGGTGTCTGCATCGGTGTTTTTCAGCATGATTTGAGTATGGCTGAAGCATTTCAACGCTTTGCATTATTAACCATTGGTGATGGCCTTGTAGCACAAATTCCTTCATTACTACTTGCTGTGGCTGCGGCAATTATTGTTACCAGAATGAATGATGCCGGTGATATTAGTGAAACTGTTGGATCGCAACTATTAGCCTCACCTCGCGTTATTTTTACCGCTGCACTAGTAATGCTCATTTTAGGTGTTGTGCCAGGTATGCCAATGCTTGCTTTTGTGAGCTTTGGTTTACCCTTATTATATGCTGCTTGGCGTTTAGAAAAGTCATCACCAGATGATGGTTTAATAGAAGCTGAAAGTATTACCGAGTCAATATCCAATGAGCAGACTGCACTAAAATGGAACGACATACCTCATGTTGAACAGTTATCTGTTGAGTTAGGCTTTCGACTGGTCTACCTTGCTGATAAAGGTAAAGGTGAAGAACTTGTAAAGACATTACGAGGTGTTCGTAAAAATTTATCGGAACAATTAGGCTTTTTACTGCCAGAAATAAGAATTAAAGATAACCTGAGATTAAACCCACAAGAGTATAAAATTAAACTTGCTGGTATAGCAGTCGCTTCGTCGCAGCTAAATGCTAAACAATTGTTAGCGTTAAATACGGGGGATGTATATGGGCAGCTAGATGGTGAATTAACAACGGACCCTGCTTATGGCTTAGAAGCAGTGTGGATACCAGAAGAGGCGAAAGCTAAAGCTTTAAATATGGGGTATTCAGTTGTTGATTTGGGCACTGTTATTGCGACTCATACTGGTAAAGTTATTAAAGAGCATTTAGATGAATTATTTGGCTATGAGGATATCCAACGCCTCAATGAACGTTTGAAAGAGATTTCACCAGGTCTAGCTGAAGCGCTTGAAAAAGCATTACCGATCAATTTACAACTTAAAGTGATGCGCTTACTTTTACGTGAACATGTTGCGTTAGGTGATATAGTAACAATTGCTGGTACTCTCATTGATAGTGTTGAAGTGACAAAGGATCCTATTTTACTTACTTCTGATGTTCGTTGCGCGCTGCAGCGAGTGTTGGTTAAACAAGTGATGGGTGAGCGAGATGAACTAGCCGTATATAGCTTAGATGAAAAACTCGAACAAACGATGCAAAGTTCTCTTGACCAAGCAATGCAGTCAGGTAAAGTCGCATTAGATAGCTTCCCGGTGGATCCTAATTTACTTGGTCAATTTCAACGTACTATGCCAGCTATTATGGATGATATGAAAAGTAAAGGGATTACCCCTGTACTTATAGTGATTCCTCAGTTAAGGCCTTTATTAGCACGTTATGCTCGTTCGTTTACTAAAGGCAGCTTAAGTGTATTATCTTATAATGAAGTGCCAGATAATGTGAGGGTGAATATTATTGGCTCCTTAGGTTAGCATCGTTATTATATTTTGGGGAAAACCTTTTGCTTTAATAACTGCGCTCAAATATAGTAAATTAGTACTTGTTTTGTTTTTTTAGCATTTATTTTTTAGCATGCACTTAGTTGTCACACTTTTACAGTATCGTTTTGGTTGTGTCTTCATGTGTTATTTGTTAAAAAGTAATACTTGCTTAATTAAATTTATTAAAAAGCTTTTATTTACAACGTATTAATTCCTAATTAAATATGAAGTAAATGCGAATTATGTATGTATATTTGATAATGGGTGATTGCAATTCAGTTGCGGTTACTTATAATGAATAAATCGAAATAGTAATTAATAACTATTTTTTATGGAATCGGGTAGGAATAAACTAAGAAAATTAACTAGCAAACTATTTGAAAGAATAGGACGCAAAACTGCCAGTCTAAAGCTTAATGAAAATAATATTAAGTCAAGATCGTGGAGTTACATTAACTTAGCGGCACTTTTCATCTCATCTTATATGTGATGTTCCGCTTATTGCTAATATTTTACAAGGAACAGGTACATAAATGTTAAATTGTTTCCGTCAATTTTGTATTTTTATTCTCTTTTTTTACACCTTATTATTTACGCAGTACAGTAATGCCGAGCGTAATATTCAACAAACCTATGAAAACAGCACTTGGCAAGTTAGTGGTGATTCTTTTTTTTGTCAGTTATCACAAACCATTGATGAATATGCAGAGTTGAGTGTAACCTCGAGAGCAGGAGAGCCTCAAAACTTGAGTCTTCGATGGTTATTAACTGATCGTGAAATTACCAATGTGCAAGTTTTTACACGTCGAGCAGATTGGCAATCAGCACAAACAATACCCCCTAAGATAATGTTTAATTCATCTGAAATAGAACAGCAGCAAGTCTATTTTTATTCAGGAATCGCCTCGTTACTACGAGCTATTAAACAAGGTTTTTGGCTCGATGCTATTGTTGGTTTTGGTGATGAAGAACTACGTCTAACGTTTGCAAATACCTTTAGCGATAATGTCATTTCAAAGTATCAAGATTGTCGTCACCAACTTTCTCCATTATCGTGGGATCAAGCACGAGATCATGAATTTGAATTTGAACTAGGTGAACGCATAGTAAGAAAACAAGCAGATATTACTTTTTTAAAAGATTTAGCGCGCTTTATAGCATTAGATCCTAGCGTTGAAAAAGTGATGATAGATGGTCATACCGATGATGTTGGTTCACCACTAGCAAATAGACTGCTTTCGAAAGAACGTGCTGATGATGTTGCGGCTCGCTTAGTCGAATTTGGCTTACCAGAAAGTATGTTAGAAGTACGCGCGCACGGTCAGCGTTACCCTGTTGCTAACAATAGTACCATTCTTGGGAAATCTTCAAATAGACGAGTATTAGTTCGTTTATTTAGACGCTCAAATTGATTTCGGGCAAGGAGAAAATAATGGATCAAAAATACCTATTGTGGTTTGCACATACAAAGCCTAGTCAAGAAATTGAAAGCGCTGTAAGTGGTGAAAACTTTAAACTATTGCATACTAATTCACTACCTGATGCAATTAGCTACTGTTTAGACCTAAAGCCTCAGTTGATTTTTATTGATGCTGATAATGACCAAATGTCGCTGGTAGACTTAGTAATACTCATTCGTAGAACTTGTCAACATGGACAAATTATATCCCTTGTTGATTCGTCTCAAAGTGAGCTTGCTTCCTTATCGTTAACTAAAGGCGGCGCAGTTGACTTTTTACTTAAACCTTTTTTTCCTGAACAGCTGAAATTAACTATCCGTAACGCTGATTCTATGAAGCAAGGAGCCGAAGGTTTAATTGCTGTTTCTAATAAATCTCAACAATTGCTACGCTTAGCTAACCGCGCAGGGCAGACGAATGCAAGTGTATTAATTATGGGGGAATCAGGAACAGGTAAGGAGAAGTTGGCGCATTTTATTCATAAGGCGTCTGCTCGTGCGGATAAACCTTTCGTTGCTATTAATTGTGCAGCAATTCCAGAGAATATGCTTGAGTCAATGTTATTTGGCTATAACAAAGGTGCTTTCACTGGGGCTACTAGTAATCAAGTCGGTAAGTTTGAATTAGCTAACGGTGGTACGATTGTATTAGATGAAATTTCTGAATTACCATTAGAACTACAAGCTAAGTTATTAAGAGTTATTCAAGAGCGAGAAGTTGAGAGATTAGGTAGTCACCAACGTATTAAGCTCGATATTAGGATAATAGCTTCTTGTAATAAACCATTGCGAGAACAAGTAGAAAAAGGCTTATTTAGAGAAGATTTGTTTTATCGTTTAGATGTACTCCCCCTTAGTTGTCCAACGCTTAGAGAACGCTCTGAAGATATACTCCCACTAGCACAGCATTTTATTACTAAGTATGGCTCAGATAAATTTAGTTTTAGTCCACAAGCCGAAGATATTTTACTTTGTTATAACTGGCCAGGTAATGTTCGAGAGTTAGAAAACGTAATTCAACGAGCGATTGTCATGGCTAGAGGGGTAGAGATCCAAGTCGGTGATTTAAATTTACCGCATTGTTTTCAAAAAGCAGCAAATATTTGTGCTAACCAGTTAAAAAACAATAAAAAACAAGCGGAATTTGATTATATATATGATTTATTAGGTCGCTTTAAGGGACACCGAAAACAGACTGCAGAGGCACTAGGTGTTAGTACTCGTGCACTTAGATACAAACTTGCTGCCATGCGTGAAAATGGCATTGATATAGATGCAATAGCTTAAATGTAAGGAATTTAAAAATGTCACCAATTGAAAGCCAAAGATTAATGCTGAGTAAAATGACTGATATGCAGCAAATTGCGAGCGATCGCATTGTGCCTGCTGATATTACTGCAGATAGAATTATGTCTACTGAAATTAATACTCAGTTTTATGGAAGAAGTGATTCTATTAGCGGAGATTTTAAATCAGTTGTGCGCTCTATTAATGAGCAGCAAAATATTTCAGGTCAAATGATGGCTGCTGTAGATACTGGGCGTAGTGATGACGTTGTCGGTGCAATGGTTGCGAGTCAAAAAGCTAGCTTAAGTTTTTCTATGTTAATGGAAATTCGAAACAAAGTGTTAAATGGCGTTGATGATGTCATGCGCATGTCACTGTAATGGGAAAGTATTAAAGTATGAAAGGTGAACTAACAAAAGCTGACTCACAGCCACGTAATGAAGTGAACTTGCGCGAAAAAGTGGTTAACTTTTCCAATAAAATCAGTACAGCAGCGAGTCATGGTGAGAAGAATGTAGCAACAATTGCATTGTTAGCGACCCTAGTTGCAGCCACTATTGTTATTATTTTATGGACTTCCGCAAAAAATTATGTGCCTTTATATGGCAATCAAGAAAGTTATGATAAAGCAAATATTCTTGAAATTTTAGATAAAGAAGAAATTACCTTTCGAATAGATACGGATAGCGGCAATATCTTGGTCCCTCAAGAAAAACTTGCTGACGCCCGTATCACTTTAGCAGCAAGAGGTATTAAAGCTTCTATGCCTGAAGGTATTGAAAATATTGGCAGTAAAGTATCAATGGGTACTAGTCAATTTATTGAATCAATGCAATATCAACATGCGCTTGAAGGAGAGCTTGCTCGTACCATTATTAATATGCAAGGAGTACGTAATGCCCGTGTCCATTTAGCTATTCCTAAACGTACATTATTTGTTGGTCGTAATGAGCAAAAAACTGCGGCATCGGTAATGGTTGATTTAGCACCAGGACATGAGCTTAAAGCTGAACATGTAGAGGCTATCATCTCGTTAGTGATTGGCAGTGTACCTGGGCTAGATCCACGTTCTGTTTCTGTTGTTGATCAACGTGGTGAGTTACTTAGTGGTAATTTATATGATAGTACTCCCATCGGTAAAGAGACAGATAAGAAACTCGCTTTTGTTGAAAAAGTGGAGCGTAATATCGAGCAACGAGCATCGATCATGCTATTACCTATTTTAGGTGAAGGGAATTATCGAATTCAGGTTTCAACAGAAGTCGATTTCAGTGTAGTTGAAGAAACGAAAGAAGCCGTTGACCCGCAAAATGTTCTTAAGCAAGAGCGATTAAAATCAGACTCAACGGAAGACCAATTTGCCGGTGGTATACCGGGAGCACTTGCGAATCAACCACCATTACCTGA
>Ga0193951_1000450_pt1 | contig 18734 bp, 15 predicted proteins | sample BB_2_MG_FD_140370 | JGI IMG/M metagenome (GOLD analysis project Ga0193951, IMG submission 140370) | Microbial mat bacterial communities from the Broadkill River, Lewes, Delaware, United States - BB_2_MG | ecosystem: Environmental > Aquatic > Freshwater > River > Microbial mats | place: USA... | reverse complement strand
GCTACTAATGTTAAAGCTGCCGAGTCTATTATTAGAGATGTTGACTACGCTAAAGAGTCTGCTAACTTTAATAAACAAAATATTATTTCTCAAGCTGGTTCTTATGCTATGTCACAAGCAAATGCAACACAGCAAAACGTTTTAAGATTATTACAATAGTAATTCTTCTTAAACATTTAAATGCAGTAACTATAAGTTACTGCATTTGTTTTCTAACTCTCTCACTATAACTTATATAATCTTTTATCATCTTTTTTAATTGACTTTCTAATATAAGCATTGTTTTTTCTATTTTATTTTTTTCTTTTTTCAACTTTTTATCATTTAAGCAATATGTTACATATAATAATATTGTATCTAGATATATTGATAAAAAACGATTTGATGCGACTAGTTTTAAATAGTTTTTATTAAATTTACTATAGAAACTATTTATAAAAGATGTAAAGTCATCATATGTATGTATTTTTTCTTTTTCACTTTTAAGTGATATTAAAATCTCTTTTAAAAATAGTTTCTCTTCTTCTAGTTTTTTGATATTGTCTTCAGAAAGCTCATTAATTACATTAGTATTTAATTTTTCTTTTATCTCATCCATATTTTTATCAATTTTTTCTAGCTTTATATCTTTAGATAATATTGGTGTCGTATTACTTATTTTAGCACCATGCTTTGATATATTGTACAATTGTATGTCATCAGTATAAAGAGAGTTAATTATATTATTCATTGCTTTTAAAGATAAAAGGAAAAGTCTTGTTGTATGTACTGTTTCTAAAAAGTTCCCTTCTACTTGAAGAGTATCATCATTAAGGAAAGCTCCTTTTTCTACGAAAAACTCTTTATTTTCTAACTCAAGTTTTTTTGTAGAGTGATATCCTTGAATATGACTCTCTCCTGTATCTTGATTTAGAGCTAGGTCAACTCCTAAAAAGTATAAATTTTTACAATTTAGTGATAACAACCAGCTAATAGTCATCTCACTTACACTATACGCACTATAAAATAAAGTATTTGTAAAAAAACTTGTCATTACATCAAAAGTGAATACATATTCTTTCTTAAAGTTTTTAAGAATATTATGAGAGGTCATTGAAGAGGCTAAGATTATTTTATCTTTTATAAGTTCTAAATTATTTTCTAAATTAAATTGTTTTAAAACTATTGCTTCCCCACTATCTGCAGTAGAAATAATATCTGGAATAATATCATATTCGATTAGTTTATTTAATGTTGCAGCCATAGCAACAACTATAAACTTATCCTTATTGTTTTGTAACCATTCAATCTCTTCTGTTAGCGAAGGTCCAGCACCTACAAAGATAGTAGGTTTATCAGTCAAATTATTTTTAACATTTTTTATATTTACTCTACTATAATTACCTATTATCTTACTATCATTATTTGCTAAATTATATAAAGAAGAAATATAATTATATGCAAAAGGGTTACTCGAAGATAAAGCAGTTGCAACTTTATCAAATAAATTAGATACATTATAATCACTAGTAAAAAACTTTATACAATAATTAGTATATGCTTTATACCGTAAAAAAGATGAAACCTTATTATCAAAGACACTATCATCATCCATTACTGAGAAAATTATCCCACTACCATCTCTTAAAATCTGTGAATAGTCAAATACAAATAAAGAAAGTCTAAAAATTTCTAAGTTTTGTTCACAAATAAAATATAGCTCAGGCTTAATCTTTTTATGAATACTTAAAATATGTCTTCCTAATAAAGTTCCTATAATCACAAACTTATTAAACTCTTTATATTTTTTTGTACCATAAGTATCTACCTTATCATTGAAAACATTAACATATTCAGTAGTATCATTAATAATCATTTTCATAGAATCTTTTAAGGAAACAGGTTCATCAGAGACATCTAAATTATATATTGCTCCTTGGCAAGTACTCTTTTTTAAATTTGAAAAACTACCTTTTGAAGAAAAATCTAAATTCTTTGCTTTATTTATTAACTTTGTAGGTCTTCTTTCATAAACATATTTTTCTTCCTTCTCATCATAAATATCAAATTCACCCTCTTCATGTATAAACTCTAAAAAATATCTTTCTTTATAATCTCCACTATTTATTGCTTGCGATAAACCATCAACTCTCAAATATAATTCTTTATCATAATCACTTAAAAATGCAAGGTTCGCTAAAAATGTATTTGTTAATGCAGTTTGTAATTGAATTTCTGTTTCTGTCATAATAGGCCTTTTAATAAGTTAATTTAATATCTCTTCTACAATTGCTTCTATATTTACTTCCATTTTGGAAAAAATATTATCTTTATCATTTTTATTTTTTTCTAACAAAGAAAAAACTTTATTTAGTAAATCTTCTTTTGTATTAACCCAATACATCAAATCATTATCTATTTGGTATTTATCGTAATGACATATAAAACTTCTTGTAGAAATAGTTGGAGTATTAAAAAAACATGCTTCTGTATTTAAAGTTCCACCTCCACCTATAAATAAATCAGCATAAGCTAAAAGATGTTGAATTATAACCTTTTCTTCTAGAACAATAGCAAAAGGAAACTCTTTTTTTAAATATGCACTTTCATATCTTGGAATAATAATAATATTTGAATTTGTTGTATTATAAATCTCTTCTAATGCTTCATATAAAATAGGATATTTCTTATCAACATAAGAAGATTTATACTCTTCTTCTCTAATAATAATCATCTTTTTTGATAAATCAAGATTATATGATTTAAGAACATCTTTAACGTATTCAAAATCTGGTTCGAAATTTTTTAACCAAATTACAGGATCTATAAAACTATAATCAAAAATTTGTTCATCATCTAAAGAGAATCGTAGAAATATCTCATCAGGTACAACAAAAGGTTTAAATACTTTAGTAGATAATGGAAGAGTTAATCTTGCTTGAGGTAATGCTTTTTTAAAGTTTGTATTATAATCAGATAAAGGAATATCATAGAAATTAATTACTGGTATTCCTAAACCAAAAGCAACCCTATTTGCATCAACAGAACATAAACAAACTAATTTATCAATATCATAAATAGTTACATACTCCATAAGTGCTTTTTGTCTCTCAATAGAAGCATGTAATTTATCTTTAAGGCAAGACCCACCAAACTCTCCTCTATTAATAAAATTCATATTATAAAGATTTAATAATTTTACTACCTCAGAATAGTCTTTGCCTTCTCTTGCTGTTATTAAAACTTTTTTACCTCTTTTTTCAATCTCTTTAATTATAGGAATAAAAAATAAAACTGACTTTGGTGTAACCAAATCAAACCAAATCATTATTGACCTTTTTTAATATAACAAATTCCAAGTTTTTCCAAATCTTCTACACTTGATATAACTTCATCACTCTTTACTATCTTCCATGCTTCTTTCATACCTTCAGACCATGAAATATCATCAAAAACAACAATTGCCCTTTCTGTTAAAAAAGGTTTGATCTGATTAAAATATTTAATTGTTGCATCTTTATCATGATGCCCATCAATAAAAGCAAAATCGATAAGAGATATCTCTTTTAATACTTCATCTAAAACATCTTGAAATTTTCCTATGTATTGTTTTATATTTGAACAATTGGCTTTTTTAATATTGATTGAAGCAAGATTAGCAACATTACAATCACCTTCAACTGTAAAAACAGTTGACTCTTTATTTGCTTTCGACATATAAATACTAGAGAATCCACAACAAGTCCCAAGCTCTAAAATTCTTTTTGGTTTATTTTCTTTTACTAAAAAGTAAAGCTTCTGTGCCCACTCATTTTTTAATCCAATAGAACATAAATCAAAAGAGTTTGTACTTTTTTCAACACCTTCATACATCTGCTTTTCATCTCTATTATCTTCTGGGTTTCCAGCACCATAATCTTTAAGGATTACAGGTAATTTTTGAGCTTTTATCTCTTCTCTAATTTTTTCTATCTCATTAAATATATTTAAATCTTCTTTTGATAATTGCATTTACTCCCTTAATAGTGCTTATTAAACCATCTTGCGAAAATATATAAATTCCATAAATATTGTTTAAATTTATTTTCTTTTGATTTATTATATATAAACTTTACAAAGTCTTTATTAAAAATCTCTTCTTTCTTATTAACCTTTAAAATAGTATCTAGAATCTCTTCTTTATACTCTTCGTGTAGCCACTCAATAAAAGGGAAAGAAAAACCTTTTTTTTGTCTATGGACTATCTCTTTAGGCAAGTATTTTGAAGCAACTATTTTAAGTAAATATTTATTTGTATTACCTTTTTTAATTTTTTCATCTACGCATAGAAGATATTCTACTAATTTATGGTCTAAAAAAGGTGCTCTTAATTCTAAAGAGTTAGCCATAGACATTCTGTCAATTTTTGTCATTAAAACCTCAGCAATCCAAATTTTAAAATCTATATAAGTTAGCCATCTGGTTGGATCATAATCAACTTTGTATTTTTCTATTAGATTTTTTTCTTGATAAGTAGATAAAAGTCTTTTTTTCTGTTCCTCAGAAAAAGTTTCACCACACATTCTATATATAGATTCATTAAAATAGGCTCGCTTATTATATTCCCATTCTTTTGTAAATTTAAACTCTTGTGGTTTCTCAAAATTTTTATAATATTCTAACACTTTAAAATAGTTATCATACCCTAAAAAGCTCTCATCACTTCCTTCTCCTGATAAAGCAACCTTTATTCCTTGTTTGTTTATATACTGACTTATTAAATAAGTAGGAATTGCTGCACTATCTGCAAAAGGTTCATCTACAAAGTCTAACATTTTATCTATAGTCTCAATAAAATCTTTTCTTCCTATAATCAGTTCATGATGATTTGAATTTATATGTTTAGCTACTAGTTTAGCAAAAGGTAACTCACTATAGTGGGTATGTTTATCATATCCTATACAAAAAGTATTTATTTTTTTATCACTATATTTTGAATACAAAGCAGAAACTAAAGAAGAGTCTAATCCTCCCGAAAGTAAAGTTGCTACTTCTACATCAGAAACTAATCTTTGTTTAACAGAATTAGTAAGTAAGTCTTCTATTTTATCTACAATGTCTTTTTCATTTTGTTCTGATACTTCTATCTTATCAATATCATAATATTTTTCTTTTATAAATGTAGTAGAGTCTAAATATATAAAATGGCCAGCTTCAAGTTTTTCTATTCCTTCATAGAAAGTATTTCCATTAATAGGTGTAGAAAAAGTAAGATATTCAGAAAATGCATTTTGATTAAAACTAGGAGTAGAATCTAAAAGTTTTAAAATAGATTTAATTTCACTTGCATAAATAAATTTTTTTTCTTTGAAGTAGAAATAAAAAGGTTTCTTTCCAAACCTATCCCTTACACAAAAAAAAGATTTTTTCTTTTTATCAAAAATACAAAAAGAAAACATTCCTTCTAATTTATTTAAAAATGCTCTCTCATATTTTTGATAAAGACGAATTATAACCTCTGTATCTGATTTTGTAATACAATTTAAATTCTCTTCTTTTATAAGTTCTTGATAATTATAAATTTCTCCGTTAAAAGTAATAATTAAATCATCAAAAGACATTGGTTGATTTGCCTCTTCATTTAAATCTATTATTGCAAGTCTTGTATGTCCAAAAGAAAAATTTTCAAAATTAACATAACCTAAATTATCTGGACCACGATGATTTATTAATTCAACTGCTTTTATAAATTTATCTGTATTAAAATTACAACCTACTATTCCACACATAAAACTTCCTATTTAGAAATACTCATAAGTTTCTTTTCCCAATTTAAAGCTGTTTTACAGATTAACTCTAAATCATTATATTTAGGATTCCATACAAATTTATTTTTAATTTTATTACTATTTGCTACTAAAACTGTAGGCTCACCTTCTCTTTTTTCAACTACTTCTATATTAAATCTAACATTACTAACTTTTTGCATCATTTCAATAATTTGTTTTACACTAAAACCATACCCATATCCACAATTGAAAATATCACTATCATTTCCTTCTTTTAAATATTCTAAGGATTGAATATGTGCAGAGGCAAGATCTTCTATATGAATATAATCTCTTATACAAGTACCATCTTCGGTAGGATATGTATCCCCATAAATTTGAATTTTCTCTCTTTTCCCTAAAGCAGTTTGTGCCACTAAGGGAATCAAATGTGTTTCTGGTTCATGAATTTCACCCAGACTATTATCTAAACTAGCCCCTGCTACATTAAAATATCTAAGAATAATAAATTTAAAATCTTTATTAGCTTTTGCACTATCTCTTATTATCTCTTCACTCAATAATTTACTCTTTCCATAAACATTAATTGGATTACAAACTTCATTCTCTTCTATTAATTGTTTATGTACATTTCCATAAACAGCAGCAGTTGAACTAAAGATAAATTTATTTACTTTATATTTTAAACTTAGTTTTACTAAATTCAAAGTATTCAAAGTATTATTCTCATAATATTTTATAGGCTCTTTCATCGATTCAATAACTTGTGTATATGCAGCAAAATGGAAAATAGCAAAGAAGGAATACTTTTTAAAGATTTTTTCCACCTCTTCAAAATCATTTAAATTAAGTTTTATAAACTCAAAATTCTCTTTTAAAAATAGTTTTTCTAAAGTATTAACCGTAGAAAAGTTATTGTTAATCAAATCATCTATAACTACTATTTTTAAATCTTTATTTTCTGAAAGTTGCTTTACTACATGACTTCCTATATAACCTATTCCACCTGTTACTAAAATATTCATTTATCCTACTTTTCTATAACAATATTCCACTTATTTAACATATTATCCAAACTATAGTCCATAGCTCTTTCAAAAGATAAAAGCCTCATTTTTTCTTCAAGACTATTATTAGTGATAACTTCCAAAAGCTTACTACCTAAAGTCTGTATATCACCTCTTTTTACTAAAGGGAAATAATAACCATCTTTTGATAATTCATTACTCGAAGGTTCAAAGTCATAACTTACTAATGCAGCACTTACAGCTAATGATTCTAAAATTGTATTTGGTAAACCTTCATAATATGAAGGAAAGGCAACAACTCTTGCATTTTTCATATATTTAAATGGATTTTTTTCAAATGTCAAGATTCTAACTTGATTCATTAAATTAAACTCTAAAATCATCTTTTCCAATTTTTCTTTATCTTTCCCATCCCCAATAAAAAGTAATGGAACATCAGTTTCTTTAGATATTAGCTTAAAAGCTTTTAATAAATCATCTTGTCCTTTTTGAACAAATTCAATCCTTCCTATGCATAAAATAAAATTTTTCTCTTGACACTCTTCTTCTGCTTGTTTTCGTGCCTCTTTTATATTAACTCCATTTTCAATACAATAAGTTTCTAAATTATAATTATTATAAAAATAATCATGAACACCTTTACTTACTGTTATAATTTTATAATTTCTATAATAAATAGGTATTGATTGATAATAAAAATCTGCATCTAATAGATGAATAAAATTTCTTTTATAAGAGTCTTGTTGTATATGAGAAGTTAAAATTAAATTTGTTTTGTAATTCAAAAGTTCTACTGTTTTTGTTGTAATAAGATTATTATAATCTTCATGGGAAATAATAGTGTCAAATTGTTTATCTTTTAAAATAGAAACTAAAGAATTAACTCTAAAGTCAAATAACTCTTTTCCAAAACTTACAATAGTATTTTTATTTTCTTGAATTAGTTTTTTATAATCAAATACTCTTTCATCTAAAAATATTATTTCAATCTCTTCAGGAAGTTTAAAATCTATCTTCTTTTCAAAAAGTATTAATGTAATTTTATAGTTATCTTTAAAGTACTCAATATGGTTTTTTACAACTCTTTGCACTCCACCAAAAGACATATTATGAGTTATTATTGCAAGAGTTTTCATACTAACTTTTTTGACAGCAGGCATAAAGTTCTGCACAGTTTTTATTAGCAATAGATGATATTTTACTTAAAGCTTCTTTATATTCATTAGGTAAAGTACTTAATTGAGTATCAGTTAGAAACTTTAATTGTATACCTTCTAGTTTTGAAACAACTAAGTTAGCAGCTTTTATATCTTGAATAAGAGTATCATAATCATAAACTCGTTTATGTTCTGCTCTTATATCATTCTCGTTAAAATCATAAGGTGTATTTAAATACCCCATTTCAACACCAATAAGTCTATGAAAAGAAAGAGCATTTGGAACAATTATATGTATCTTCCCATCTTTTGTAAGCCATTGTTTAATTAAAGTAAGAATCTCTACAGGATTATATACATGCTCTAAAGAATCTGTTAAAATAATATCTGTAAATTGCTCTTGAGGAATAAATTCTTCCCATTTTGACTTTATAAATATAGCTTCTTTTAAAAGAGAATCTTCTTTTATCAAAGAAGTAAATTTATCAATCATATCTACTATTGTTAATCTCTTTGACCATCTCACTAAAATAGAACTTGTTGCGGCACCATCACTTCCTAGTTCTAATACATTTTCTCCTGAAAAGTTTTCTAATATTTTTTGATAACCAAATTTTTTAGTTCTTAGATATTCAACATAATAACTTTTTGTTTCATTCTTTTTCATATATTTTTGTATTTGTTCTTCTAGTACTTCTAACTTAACCAAGATTTACTCCACTTAAATATTATAATTCTTTTATCTTTTCTATTAATACAACTCTATTCTTAGTATATTTATATATAAAAGCATGTATTTTTAAATATATTTTAACAACTATTCCTAACGATTGCGAACTACCTGTCTTCTTAAATATTTTATACTTTATTAACTCAAGAAACGTACCTATTCCATCTTTTTGTAAACGATGTTCTCTTCGTTTATAAGTAATATCAGACACTGAAAAACCATATTTTTTAAAAATACTATTTACTTCCTTATAACTACGATAATATAAATAACGTCGATAATATAAGTAAACTTTTGTAAATTTTTTTCTATCCCATCTTTTTAATTTTTTTAAAATTAAAAAACAAATATAAATCACTTTCTTATTTTTTAATAAATGTAAAGGAGGCAATCCTGTATGAGAATCAATAAAAGGATATGTTGCTGCATATTCACTGTATATAAGTCCATTTAACTTCATCACTCTATTTAATTCAGAAGCAACTTGTTCCATATCTTCAATATGTTCAAAAACTTGATTTGAGAATACTGCATTTATTGAATTGTTACTATTATTTAATATAAATTTTTTTGAATTAATAATATAAAGTCTATTAGTATCTAAGCCTAATTCTTTTAACTTTCTTTCTGTCTTTTTATATTTAAAACCTAAAACTTCAACTCCATATGTAATAAATCCATTTTGATGAAGCTCTATTAAATCATTACCTTCCCCAAAACCTAACTCTAAAATATGTGAACCTTTAAAAATTCCTCTATTAATAAATTTTTCACAAGCAAAGTCTAAAATTATATTTTGAAAACTACACTCATGTTTTTGAATATAATGATATAAATTTTTTATCTTATGTTTCCAATCTAGATTTGAAGAAGAAAAGTCTCTCATCTTTTGGAAATGCTCTTCTGTAATATTATTTAAATAATTTATTATGCTTTGAATATCAACTTTATTTAAATATAAAGCTAAATCACTATCTAAAAAATCTTCATCTATATAAGAATATATAAAAGGTATTCCTCTACTCATATATTCTCTACTTTTTAAAACTGAAGCACTTTTTAAACCTAGTCTTTCTAAACCTAAAGAAGATACTCCTATATTCATTTTCATAAAGAGATTATCTAATTCTTTACCTTGTAAAAATCCATGTGAGATAATATTAATATCTTCATATCTTGTTGTATCAAAACCTCCAACAATATGAAGTTCTATTTTTACAGTACCTTTATATTCTCTTATTGCTAATACTAGTTTATCTAATCCATGCCAAGAAGCTTCATTACTTGCGATAAAGATTACTTTTAATACTTTATTATTAAATTCTTTTGCAGGAGTAAAAGGAATTATCTCATTATTTATTCCATTTGAAAAAGTAAAAGAAGATTTTTCCCCACTTTTTTTTAGTTCAATATCTACAATTTCTTTAGTTACTCCAATAATTCCTTTTACATATTTTAAATTTCTTTTAGAGCAATAACTTTCAAGTCCAAATTTAATCCAGTTTATAAAACCTTTTCTATATTCTTTATATTCAATATCTTCATTTGTATGATGTTCAGAAAAAATTTTATTTCCATATTTGTAAAAAAAATAAGAACTCCCTAGAGAACAAGCTCCTACATATCTTAAAACAATATATTCATATTTATTAAAATCTACATTTTTAGAAATTAAAAGATGCGCAAAAAGTTGTTGTTGTAACTTAAGAGAAAAAGGAATATTAAATATATCAAATTTTTTATATATTAAATTGTCTTCTACTTTATCAAGATTATTATTTAATATATAAAAATCTATATCATAATCTTTTGAAGCTTTTGCCATTTGTATAATTTTCTTTTCTACTCCATTAATAGGATTTGGCATAAATGAGACATATGCTATTTTCATTATTTTCTTACCTCTTCTATTATCTCACTATAGAGCTCTTGAAATTTTTCCCACTTATCTACTTCAAAAGAGCTATTATGCCAAAGAATTACCATTTTTCCATTATATTTTTTTACTTCATCCATAACTTCAAATATCTCTTTTTTTGCCTTCTCTTTATTCATTTCTATAATAACCCCATCCATTACAATTAAAGGATGTTCATATAAATTCAAAGTTTTTTTATTTATAAAATCAAATATTTTATATGAATAACAACATCCTGTTCTAAATCCAACTCTATCAGTAAAACCAAAAGAGCTATCATTTAAAATACCAATTGATTCTAAATCAATAAATGTATGAGGTACATTAAATCTTAGATAATGCTGTCGTGAAAAAGTAATTTTGTTTTGGCTAATATTTTCAAGAATCTCTTTATCATTTTTTAAAATATTAATATCTTCACAGCTTAAAAAGCTAGGATGTAGCCCAACAATATGCCCTTTTTCTTTTATTTTTTCTAAATAGCTTTTTAACTTTTTCAAGTCAAAATCTGCATCTTTGTCACAATGTTGCCCAACAAGAAAATAAAAAATTGATTTAACTCCTATTTCTTCTGACTTATTAATAAAATAATCAATTTTATCGTATGGGTCTTTTTTTAATTTTATTCTTACTAAAAAATAAGAACATATTTCTTTATATGCTTGTTTGAAATTCTTATATTTAAATAAACATTTTTTTAATCGAGTTATAAAAAAATTATAATCTTTCCAAAAATATAAATGATCAATATCATGGGTAGGAATAAATTTAAACTTGTGATCTTTTTTTGAAAAAGAAGAATCTAAATTTAATATTAAATTCCACAATATCTCTAAATATTCATGAACTACAGCTTTTTTTTCAAAACCAAACTTTATTGAAAGCATATTTTGACTCGTTACTCGATTAAATTGATCATAAGAAGAGATTAAAAACTCTTCAAATCGACTTAGCATAAAAAAGATACTTCCAAATATATCTAACCCACAATATATATTTTCATTAATTCCTACTTTTATTTTCTTATAACAATTCTTTTCTTCAATTATATTGTTATCAGAAATTATTTCCCAATAGTTTTTCCCGTATATTATAGGTGTTTCTTCAATATAATCAATTTCTTTAGGAATAGATTCAGAGACTAAATAACTTTCATAGTTTTTAAATAAAACATTCTCTAAAATAAAGTACTTATCATTAAAAGAAATTTTATAGTTTCCTCTTTTTTCAAAAAATAAGTTATACTCTATCCCTAAAAAGTCTTTAAAAATAGTTTCACACAAATATCTAATTTCTTCTTTATGAGTATTAGGAGCTACAATTTTTATCATTTTTTCTTTGCTACAATAACACTATGATAAGAGAGTTCAGAACGAACTAAAGATAAAAAATGATTTTTAGTTACAGTTGAAGGAATCTTTGGCAAATTCAACTTAAATCTATTAGCAAACTTTCTATACCAGGGATAAAGAAAATAAGAAGTATTAAACCCATCCATATGCACTATTTCAAATCCATTTTCTTCAAGAAGTTTTTTATAATAGTTGGCACTATAAAATTTAACCCCCTCCAGATGTTTTAATTTTTTACCTTTTAAAACTCTTTCTAAAGTAAAAAAAGAATATTTTGTATGAGCAGTTATCATTAAAATACCATTTTTCTTTAATATTCGATGGAACTCTTTTATTCCTTGGTCTATATCTTTAAGATAATAGATAACAGAAAAAGAGTAAATAAAATCAAAGAAATCATTATTAAAAGTCATTTTATCAATTGATTCTTTTTTATAATAAAAACCATGCTCTAATTTAAGTTCTTCAAATAAATCTACTGCATACGAATTTAAATATCCAGACTTATATAAATTATCAATATATTTACCACTACCACATCCAGCATCTAAAATATTTATCTCTTTTTCACTTGGTAAAAAATAATTTAAAAAAATATACTGAGGGTCTAAAGCAGATACATTAAAGTTAGAAAGTTCTTTTTCATAGATTGTTTTAATGTTCTTGTACATAAAAAGGAACTCCCCAAAATAGATCAATTACTTTTATATTTTCTAACTCTTCTTTAATAACTTTATCTACTATTTTTTCAAATATATTTTTTTTTAAAATAGTAATAAGTAAAAAAGCTTGTTTATCTGATTTTCTATTTTTAAAATCTTCAAAACTTATCCTACCAGGCTCTTCACTAAAATCATCAATTATTCCTGCCAAAGTTATTTTATGGTTACTAAATAGTTTATTAAATAGTTGTCCTGCTTGTCCTGAGCCATATAGATAAATTTCCCCTTCTTTAGATAAATTTTTTATATATGATAGATAATTTAGATATGTATTGTGATATTTAAAAAATGCTGACTTAATTGGTTTAGTTTTTAAAAAAAACTTCTTTTTTCTTTTTTCCTTTTTTATCAAAATATTAAGAGATACTGAATATTTATACTCAGACTTATAGAAGCTACTATTATAAAAAAGAATATCATAACCAAATTTATTGCATAAATATTTCATAGTTTCAAGTGAAAAATGTAATTTATGGTCAATATTTAATGTCTCAGTACCAAAAATATTATTTGAAAATTCATAAAAAGCATCAGGGAAAGATAACAATAAATACTTACTATTTTCCAATAATAAATCTACTTTCTTGAAAAACTTCAAAGGATATAATAAATGCTCAATTACATGAGTTGAAATCACTAAATCAAACTTTTGAGTAATATTAAAATCTAAAAAATCTCCTTCAAAATATTTAATATTAGAATAATCTTTATGTACTTTGAAATCTACTCCTACTAACTCATTAGTATTTAGAATATTTCCTAATTCATGCAAAAGTTTTCCATCTCTACATCCAATATCTAGAATAGAATTTATCTCATTACTATCAATAGTTTTAGCTATACTTATATAGTCATCTAAACGATTATTCAACTCTATCTTAGAATTATTATCTAGGAAAAGCTCTTTTTGTATATATTTAAAAAATAATCTTTGATATTTTTCCTTATTGGTAAAAATATCTCTATTAAAAATAATAGTACACTTATTACAAAAACCATATTTTATATTTTTTATTAATTTGTCATGAGTGTAAATAGTTGGTAATTTTTTATATTTATCTATTTTTTTGCTATTACATATTGGACATTTCATATTTTTACTGCTAATCTACCTGATAAATCAATTCTATTTAAAAAAATAGACAATTTTTCTTCTTCAATATATTCATCAACTGCTTTTTTAGAACCTTGCCAATACCCATAATCATCAACAAGTAATATACCCTTTTGAGTTAGTTTTGGATATAAATATGTCAATTCATGTTTTGTAGACTCATACCAATCAGTATCTAGTCTTAATAAAGAAATAGCATCAGGTAATACATTAGGTATTGTGTCTTCTACTTTTCCTTTAATATAATGAATTTTATTTTTATCATAACCAATTTTAGACATATTTTCTTTTACTTCTTCTAATGAACTATAACACCAACTACTGCTATTCTTTTCTTTCATTTTTTCAAATTGTTCTATTGCATTAAGTCCATCTATTCCTACGTCTGTACAAGTAGGTTCACTCATCCCTTCAAAAGTATCAAAAAGATATAAGTCTCTAGTTTCATCACCTAATTCTTTAAGAACTTTAGCCGCCAGCATCATATTTCCAGCTTTCCAGACACCACACTCTACAATGGCACCTTTTATATTATTTTTAATAATATATTCTATTGAATGTATCATTGTATATAATTTATATTGACTTGTCATTGTATAAGGTTTTACAAAATTACATAATTCTTTTTCTCTTTCAGTAAACTCTGCACTATACATTTACTATATCCTTTACAATATTAAGTATTTTATTTTGATAAATACTAATTGAATATTTTTTATAATAATATTTAATTGAATCTTCTGAAATCTTTTTTCTTATATTCTGATAATTTAAAATTTCTTCTAGATTTTCTAAATATATTCCACAGCCTTTTTCTATTTTTTCTTTTGTAGGAATTCTTCTATTACCTATAATAGGAATTCCTAATGCCATATAATCCATATCTTTATTTATTTCTTGCATTGCATTACTTAAATTTATTGACTTTGTAAGAGAAAACCCTAGCAAATAATATTTATCTAATAATTTTTTTATTTCTAGATTTAATTCAGTAGAATTCATTCTCATTTTATGAATAATATTTTTATTTGAAAAAACTCTTTCTCTTAATTCTCTATCACTAATTGTTCCATATATATAAAAGTTATATAATGGATATTTTTCAACTAAATCTAAAATTTCTTCAGAACCTTTCATTGGAGTAAACCAGCCTAAATATAAAAAAGCAATATCCTTATTTGAATCATTTCTCTGTTTCATTTTTTCCAAAGGAGATGCATAATATATTACTTCTGTTTTATTTTTAAAATACTCATTCAAAGCATCAGAATTTACAATTATTTTATCAGCAAAATTAAAAACTATCATTCTTTCAAGAAAAGAAAAAATATTTAATAAAATAGGCAATCTTTTAAAAAAAGTAACTCTCTGTGCTAAATGATAATAATTTAAATGAACATTATTGTCTAATGTTTCATAAATAACTTTTTTACCACAAAGTTTTGCAAAGAACACTATCCATAAATATAACATGTCTTGGACATAAATAATATCATATTTAAAAATCTTAGGAATTTTAGAAAAACTAAAAAGGTCATAAAACCCTAAAGTAAAAAAATTATTAATTTTTGTTTTCAATCTAATGTTTTTTATATCTCTTGAGATGATATCTACATCATATTCTTCTACTTCTGATAGAGTATTATATAGTAACTCTAATCGTGGATGAATAGGATTTATAGAATATGGAGAAAAAATACCTATTTTCATTCAAATAAAAAGAGAGGAAGTGTTTTTACTTCTATCTTTAGACTCTCTCTCCCTGCAATTTCACCTTTTTGTAAAGGACCTTTTATGATAATATCGACATCTTGATTTTTGATAAATGTTTTATAATTTAAAATCTTTATTCCCTCAATAAGCTCATCATTTTTAAAATCATCTATAAAATATTTAACATTTATATAAGATTCTTTTAAAAGATTATAAACCCTATTTCCTTCTTTCTCTGATCCAAAAATTGCTATGTTTTTTATGTTTTTTTCTAAAAAATATTCTAAAATAGAGTTTATTGCAATAATAGATTTATCTCTATATCTATATATATCTCCTTGATTTGGTAATATAAATTTCTTATTAGTTTTTCTATAAATCACACCTGCTAATACATTTTTATCTTTTTTTATAATATATTCAAACTTCAATAATTCATAATTATTTGCAGCAGCTAATTCAAAAAAGAATCTTTCATGGTAATTAAAGAATGAATGATTTTTCCATTTATCAATTGGTAAAATATTAATTAATAAACCACCTTCTTTACATAAATTATGTAAATTTTCAAATACTATATTTTGTGAAAAAATATGTTCACTTGTTCCACAATTAGTTACTAAATCAAACTGTTTATAAAAGGAATATTTCTCTTGTATATTATTATTTAAATCAAAATAATGAGCATTGTGTTCTTTATCAATATCAATACATTCATACTCAGAAAAGCCTAATTTTTCATAAATTTTTTTAGCAGAATTTCTTTTTTTCTCACTTAATTCTATATTCAAATTTGTTAATTCATTTATTTCCAAACAATCAATATCTTGAGATCCAAGTTCAATCACACTATCACAGTGAATTAAAATATCTTTACTATCATTAAAGAACTTTATTACTTCACAACTATATCCCATTAGTTCCCTTTTTTATTATGTTAAGAAAATTGCTTTCATCTTCTTTTTCTTTTGAATAAAAACTTAATATTGCACTTTCTCTTAGCTTTATGTCTTTAATTAATAAAGATACATATTCAACATACTTTTCTAAAGTATTAGGATAAAAATATTTTCTAGATTCATTAACAATTGAATCTAATTGTTCCTTTGTAGAATGAGGTACATAACAAACAAAAGGCTTCTGTTTTGCAATATATTCTTGAAAAGATTCTCCTCCTCTAAAAGGGAAAGAATCTAAATATAAATCAATAACACTACCATAAATATGAGGGTCAACATAACCTACAAAATAAAATCTATCTTTTATTCCTAGTCCTTCTATCTTTTCTTGAATACTACTTTGATCCCCACTTCCACAAGCTAAAAAAACTGTATTAGGATTATTGTGCATAATTTTAGCTATTGTTTCAAGATAATCATAATTATCTATCTTAATTAATCTTCCTATTGAACCTAGGATAAGACAATTCTTAGGGAAACACTCTTTTATTTCATTTATTTTTTTATCATCAATAGTAGGGATCAAGTTATTATCAAAAGGAATAATAATTTGTTCAAAGTCTAATCCTTTATCAAAAATACAATGTGTTATCTTTTTATCCATGTCTGAAATATTATATGCATGGTTTCCATGACTCCAATAAACTTGTAAAGGAGCAGTTCTCGTTCCAAATAAAAAAGTATATTCAGGTCTATTATTCATTCCTATCAACACATCAATATCTTGAGAAATAATGAATTCTCTAACTTTTAAACTTTTTTGAATAGTTGAGTAAAATACAGAATCATTATTTACAAACTCTTTATGACAATCAATAACTGGACAACCTATTTTAGTTAACTCCTGTTGTTTATTAAGAAGAGAGCCACCTAATTCTTTAAAATTTAAATCTATTACAATCAGATCTACTTTTGTAACTAGTTTCTTTAAGAGCCTATAAGTAACTTGATATACTGAATAATCTATTAATCTATCTAAAACAAAAGCAACTTTTAATTTTTTATTAGTGATTTTTTTTAGATTTGGCTTTAAATTATACTCTTTGGCAAAAGAATCTTTTATATAAGTCTCAAATTTTTCCTCTACTACTTTATTAAAATAGAAATTTTCATCGTAGCTTGTGGCAACACCATTATAAGAGAAAAAAAGAGGCCAATATAAATAAAAGATAAGTTCATTATCTTTATTTTCTATAGCAGCTTTAAATATTTTAAATAAGTACTCAAACATTAAAAGAAAAGGTTCTTTACTTCGTTCAAAAATCAATACAGTAAGATAGTGGAATTTAAAAATAACCTGTTGTTTTTCAATAAATGTTTTATCCCAAAACTCTCTATCTTTTTTAAATTCTGCATTTAAACATTCTAAATATTCACTCATTTTTTCTTGTGGAAAAATCAATAAAATAAAGTCTTTATTATCTATAATATTTTGAAAATCATTAAAATCATAATAAGTTTTAAAGAACTCTTCTTTAATTTTATTTAGGCTTTTTTTGTTTTCGATAATATCTAAAATATATTTTAAAATAAAAGTTCTAATATTATTTATTAATTTTAAGTTTTCATGACTTTTTTTATTTAATAATAATATTATTTTATTTAGCTGATTATGACTATTTACTGAGAGAGTATGCCCCTCTTCAATATATTTAGAAATATAATATAGTCCAATAACTACTTCATCTTCTATATTTTCATTTTCTATATTTTCAATACACGAGTCAAATATCTCTTCTGCTATATTATTTAAATCTTCCAATTGTTCCCTTATAAAACTTCTTTTAAAAGCTTACTCTATCTCCAATGGTATAACTCTTTTTAGCTTCTTTTCCTAAAATATCATTTAAATACTTTGGATGTAACCCATATCCAGGTCTTACACTTCTTATATTTTTTTCTGTAAAGAGTTCACCTTTTTTTATATCTTCTGATACATAAAGACTTCTGGCAAACTGTCTTGATTTTTTCTTTTTATCACTTAGAGTATAATCAACTTTACCAAGTAGTTTTTCAGTGTTTCTTACTGCCTTTATCATATCAGAAAACTCTTGTTTATCTAAAGAAAAATCTGCATCTGGACCACCTATTGATTTATCTAAAATAAAATGTTTTTCAATAACTCTTGCACCAAGAGTAACTGCAACAACAGGGGCTGTAGTTCCTAATGTATGATCAGAGAATCCACTTACTACTCCAAATGTTTGTGCTAAATTTGGGATAGTTGCTAAGTTTGCATCTTCTAGTGGTGCAGGATAAGAACTTGTACATTTTAAAAGTATAATATTTTCATT
>Ga0193951_1000447_pt1 | contig 18820 bp, 15 predicted proteins | sample BB_2_MG_FD_140370 | JGI IMG/M metagenome (GOLD analysis project Ga0193951, IMG submission 140370) | Microbial mat bacterial communities from the Broadkill River, Lewes, Delaware, United States - BB_2_MG | ecosystem: Environmental > Aquatic > Freshwater > River > Microbial mats | place: USA... | reverse complement strand
TACAGCTGCCGCAATTTTTGAGTGTAGAACAAGGATCTTAAGATTAGGAAGCAACTCTTGTAGCTCTTTTTTCTTGTTCTCTATACTTGCAATTCTGTTATGAACAAAAAAGATTTGTCCTCCACGCCTAAGCTCTCTTGTGATTGCTTCTTTAAGAGATTTTTCTTCATACTCTTTGACAAAAGTTCTTATATCTTCTCTCTCACTAGGAGCAGTCAGTATTTGAGAATACTGTTTAATAGAACTCAAAGCCATATTCAAACTTCTAGGGATTGGCGTAGCACTCATAGAGAGTATATGAACTGATTCTCTCATAAGTTTTAATTTCTCTTTTTGTTTCACACCAAATTTATGCTCTTCATCAAGAACTATTAAAGCGGGATTTTTCATCTGCACACCTAATAGTGAGTGTGTTCCAACACAAACCTTTAATTCCCCACTTTTTAAATCAGCTAAAATTCTACTTTTTGATTTTGCACTTGTAAAACGGTCTAATTTTTCTACTCGTATATTATACTTTTTAAATCTATCATACAGTGATTTAAAGTGTTGTCCACTCAAAAGTGTTGTTGGAGCCAATAAAATGCTCTGAAAGCCATTTATAGCGCTTAAAAATATAGCATTCATTGCTACTTCTGTTTTACCAAAGCCAACATCACCACTTAAAAGTCTATCCATCATTTTTGATGATTTTAAATCACTAAAAATCTCATTGATTGATTTTTTCTGATCATCTGTATATTCAAATCCAGCATCTTTTTGAAACTCTCTAATTTTTGCTTGCTCGTGAAGCACTGTTGCTTCTATCATCTCTCTTTTAGCCGCAACAGATATAATCTCACTAGCTATTTCTAAAAGTTTCTCTCTTGTTTTTGCTTTTAGTTTTGAAAAACTACCTTTGCCAAGCTTATCAACAACAGCTAAATGTCCACCATCACTTATATATCTATCAATGACATCAAGGTTTTCAACAGGTAAAAGAAGTTTATCTTCTCCTTGATATTCTACTACAACAAAGTCTCTAGTGCTTCCTAGAACTGTCGTGTTTTGTAAACCTCTAAAAAGTCCTACACCATAATTTTCATGAACAACTAAATCACCGATTTTTAGCTCATCTAAAATAATTGATGCTTTTTTTCTTCTCTTTTTTTTCGTAATTTTATTAAGAGATAGTATAAGCTCTTTATCGCTTATAAGATTTACTATCAAATCACTCTGAATAAATCCTATTTTTTCATCTATATCTTCTTGTCTTAAAAGAATTTCATTTTTTGCTAATATAGTTATTTTTTTGTTTTTATGAAAATCTAAAAAGGTATTTATTGAAGAGATTTCAAGTGCTTTAAACTCTTTTGCAGCGGGTAAAATTTTTAAAGAATTTAACTTTTGCGCATTCTCTTTATCAAAAAGCCCAATCTCTTCTATATCATCGTTTAATCCCTCAACTAAAGATATATCAAACTCTTCTAAATAATTTTTACAAGCATCTTTTATCGCCCATAAACCTAAAGAGTGTATATTTTTTACAAAACTATCACTCTCTATTCTTTCGATTTTAGAATTTATTTCTTCATATTCTTGAGTGTTTAAAGAAAACAAAGCAGGGACAATTACGATAGATTCTAACTCTTCTTTATTGCTTTTTTGAGTTTCGCATTCAAAAAATCTAATACTTTCAATGGTATCATCAAAAAGTGAAATTCGTACAGCATATTCTGTATCAATAGGAAATATATCAATAATATCCCCGCGAAAAGAGACTTCCCCAGAACTTTCAACTACATCAACGACACTATAACCCCAATTTAACATACATTCTTTAAAACTATTAAGATCAAGAGTGTCACCAAATTCTACATTATAAGTATCGAAAAAGTTTTTTGGAGGAAGTGGTGTAAAAAGAGTTCTTAAAGGAATTACTAAAACTTTTTTTGTAGAATTATCTTCATAATATTTTTTTAATGAATTTAAAAGGGAGTGAACTTCTTCACTAAAAGAGAGCAAATCATCACCAAAACTTGCTCTTATATCAGGTAGTGTATATACTTTTTTGCCAGCAAATTGCGCAGCATGAGATACACTAAAAGCATCTTTTTCATTAGCAACACCAATTACATCAGTATTACCCTTGTTTTTAAAAAACTCATAAACAGAAGGTTGCAATTTTTCTCTATGCCTTAACTTCTATTTTTTTAGGCTGTGTTATAGTTTCACTATCTCTTTTGATTTTACTTTCACCTTCAAACTCTGCTTTTGCTTCAATCATCAACTCTTTAGATATGACTTTACCTAAAAATTTTCCACTAGCAAGAACTTCAACTCCATCACAATTCGCTTCCCCTTCAAAAAATCCATTTACTATAAGTCTATTAGCAGTTATTTCGCCACTAATTTTCCCACCTTTTCCTATGGTAACAATACTTTTTGAGTGTATTTGCCCTACTACTTCGCCATCTACATGTAAACGAGAATTACAGTTAAAAACACCGTCTATTTTAGCACCACTTGCTATGATTGTTGTTTCTGAAGATGCAGATGTGTCTCCATCAGTTTTATTAAAGATTGCCATGAAACTCTTTTCTCCTTTTTAAATATCTCTTTAAAATTTGCACTATTCCAATTTATAAAATTTTTAGGATCTAATGGTCTTGTGATAAACCTAATTTCATAATGTAAATGTGGCCCTGTTGACATACCACTATTTCCAGTATAAGCTATAATATCACCTTTTTTTACAAAATCTCCTGCTTTTACAGGAAACTTTTTACTTAAATGTGCATAAGTTGTTTTAAATCCATAATTGTGCTCTATTATAACTAAATTTCCAAAGCCACTACTTTTATGATATGCAGCATATTCGACTACACCATCTGCTGGAGCTTTGATAGGTGTCATAAGATTAGCTCTAAGATCTAATCCTCTGTGAAATTCTTTTCTATTTAAAATAGGATGTGTTCTCCATCCAAAACTTCCACTTGAACCTTTATAAGGTATAACTTCACCACTTGGTATATTATCAAAAATAATTTTTTGTTGCGCTGCTGTAAATTTAATATTTTTTAATCTTACATCGACTTCAGTCTCTAATGATGGTGTTATCCCAACTAAAGCTTCCATATTAGTAATTTTTTCTTTAATTGATTCAAATTCTTGTGTTTTTTCTTCTATGACTGCATCAAATTCTTCTGTTTTCTCTTCTATTTGAGATAAAAGCTTATCATTATGCTCTTTTAAAAGAATTTGTTCTTTAGCAATTTTTTCTCTTTTCGTCTCTAAAGAACTTACTTCATCTATCAAAAAAGAAATAAGATAAGAACCAGTCACCATAATAAAAACAATAAAAACTGTAAAGTAAAGAACAAATCTTTTGATAATTTGGTGCAAAAGATAATGTTTTGAACCATGGATATCTGATATAGTTATTGTAAATTTATTTTTTACTGACATTCTAAAAATTTCTCCACTACTGAAAAAGATCCAAAAACCAGGTATTCATTATCTCTTTCTATTTTATTATATGATGAGTAATTTATGTCATAAAAATCTAAGACTTTTTCTAGGTTCGTTTTTAAAACTTCTCTTTCATTTTCTATATTGATAATTTGAACCTCTTTAATAATAGGTTTTAAAATACACAAAATCTTTTCATACTCTTTATCATTGTAACTATTATAAACTAAAACAACTTTTTTTGTCCTAAAATGATTTAATATTGCAACTGCAGCCATAGGATTATGCCCAACATCAATAGTAACATTTGGAGCTATTTTTTGACATCTACCAAACAGTTTCAACCCCTCTAATAACTTTAAATCAACATCAAAACCTAAAAGTTTAAATGCGCTAAATGCTGTTGAAAAATTATCATAAAAAAACAATGGATATCTCTTCTTTTTTATAAACTGAGCAAGATTCTTATAAAATGAGTCTTCTAAAAAACTTTGTGCAAAATAAAGGTTTTTCTTTACTTTATCCACCCTTTGTAATGCTAAATCATACACTATATCTTCATATTGTTTTGCTAGTAGTGTATCATTGTTTATACTTCTTAATTTTGTCTTCGCTATGTCTTCAAGAGTATCCCCTAAAAAAGATTGATGGTCATATCCAATCGGTGTTATTATACTTAACACTTTTTTAAAAACATTTGTTGCATCATACTCTCCACCAAGCCCAGCTTCAAGTACAACGAAATCACAATATTCACAAAAAATCAACATTGCAAGTAAAGTAGTATATTCAAAATAAGAGAGTACTTCAGAATCTTTTTTTTCAAGTATCGTTTGTAGTTTTTGATGCATTTTTTCTAATAGTGCATCATTTATATCTTTCCCATTTATCCATATTCGCTCATTAAATTTAATAATATGAGGAGAACTATAATGTCCTATCTTTTCTCCACTTACATATAAAAGATGAGCTAAAGCTCTCCCTGTAGAGCCCTTAGCATTTGTACCAACTATATGAATTATCTTTGGAAGTTTAAAGTTAGATTCTATTTTTTTATATATTTTTGGGAATCTCTCATAATCAATCTTATCATAATACAGGGGCTTAAGATTTAAAAAGTTCTCTAACTCCATTTACTTAGGTTTAGGCATCACTTGATTTCTTCCTGCCTCTTTTGCTTTATAAAGCATTTTATCTGCATTTGATACTGTTTCATTACTAGAAGCATAATCTCCTCTTTTAGAAACTCCACAACTAATTTTTACATCAATTCTCTCACCCTTATAGATAAATTTATAACTCTCTATAATCTTTCTAATTTTTTCTGCAAAATTGGCAGCTTGCTCTAAATCTATTCCTGGTAAAATTGCCAAAAACTCTTCACCACCATATCTTCCAACAAAATCTGCTTGTCTTATGTATTTTCTTAAAATTTTACCTAGCGTTGCAAGAATTGCATCTCCTGCCTCATGTCCATAAGTATCATTAACAGCCTTAAAATGGTCTATATCAATAAAACATAAACTATAGTCTATTTTATATCTAGTATAAGCATCTTCAACTCTTTTTAACTCTTTTGCTAGTGCTCTTTTGGTTGCTACATTTGTTAAAAAATCTTCTTTACTTTCTTGTTTTGCCACAACTAAAGCGTTCTCGAGTTTTTTTACTCTTGTATGCAGTTTAGTAATAGTCTTTTGATTTTCATTCATTTTAAGACTTAATCCCTGAGTTTCAGCTTCTAAAGAACTTGCTATGTGCGTTAATTTTTCATGAATAGATGTAAAACTATCTTTTGACATATCTATATTTTTTAAATCTTTTTTAATTCCTTGAACTTGTTTACTACTCATATCACTATTATCAATAAGTTCAAAAATTCTTTGATTTATGTCATCTAAAATCTTATCAAGTGTAGAAATTTTGCTTTTAACTTCTTCTTTATCAAGCTCTATTCTTTTTTGAATAAACTTTTTTATCTCATCCTTCATAGCACTTGAACCAAGTGATTCTGGTGAATTTCTAAGCTCATAACTTATAGTAGCTAATTCATCATTCATACTCGAAGCGATAGATGGAGCAAGGGTAGCTACTATTAGTGGTGCTAAAGCTTTATATATTTCACTATCTTCATCTTTAGATAAAATTTTATTGATATCAAAAACCATTTTTTCAACATCATCTTTATTAATCTTGCCATATTTATCTAATTTATGTAAAAAAGAGTCATCATATTTTGATATAAAGTCAAACCACTTATCTTTTACAAGTTCCACTGATGCTAAATTTTGTTTTAAATCAAGTTTATCTAAAGAGGCATTTGCAAGAGTAGTTGCTTTTTTATTGTGTAATAAACTTATAGCTTGAAGAACTCTTTTTGATAAAATTACTAGTGCTGTTATAAGTTTTTCACTGTCCCCTGCACTACTTCTGTTTAATCTAGCTACGAAAAAAGCTAACAGTTGGTCAACTGTTGCTACATTTATTTTTTTTGCTTCCGCGGCTAAAGAAGTATCTAATTTTTGGATATATTTCGTAACTTTTTGACAATCTTCAACTACAACACCCTTGTTTTTTGCAACTTGACAAAATATTTTATTGTAATTCTCAGGGGTAAATGTAAGATGTTCTGCTTTTAGTTTTTCAAAACTCTCTTTGATTATCTCATTTATAGTACTGGCCATCTTAATACCTTTATTTTTTCATACCTTTTACAGATATCTTTGATACAAATTCATTAAGTGCATCTAATGATGCATACTTAATAGCTTCAAACCTATTTGTATCAGAAATAACACTATTTGCCTCTATAGGAAAATCATACTCTCCTGATGTTGTAAAACTATCTTTATTACCATCTTTTGTAACATACCTTATACTTAACACCACCTTTGCCTTATAAGATACAACATAACCGTATTCATCATATAAAACAGCAGAAAAAGTCGTTGATGCTATTTTAACAAAAAGCTCTGTATCAGCAGTCTCTTTATCACTTAATTTACCACCTAATCTAGTTATAACTGACTCATTTACTGCATCTTTAATCAATACACTATTTTTAGGATCTTTTCTACTTATTTCAACTTCGACATGTATTCTCTCACCAAGTGCCTCTTGTGCATAATAAGAAGAAGGCTTATATCCACAAGCACTTATAAATAAAACTATAAATAAAGACCCTAAAATTTTAAACATTTATTTTACCACCAAGTTAACTAATCTATTTGGAACATAAATTTCTTTTATTATACTCTTTTCAGACAACCATTTACTAGCAACTTCTTTCGCTTGTGATAAAATTTCCTCTTTAGAGGCATCTTTTGCCACTTCGATTTCAGCTCTTTTTTTACCATTTACTGTCACTGGTAAAATTATAGTTAATTCTACAAACACTTCTTCTAAAATTTCTATCTTTTTAAAATTTTTTAGTTCAAACAAGTTCTGACTTAATTCCCAACAAGTATGAGGTATAATTGGTTCAAGTAAATTTAGAAGAACAAAATATCCTTCAATCCATATATTTTTATCCTCTTGAGCATTAAGTGCATTTAAAGCTTCCATACAAGCAGCTATTAAAGTATTAAAAGCATATCCATGTGCAAAAACATCATTTGATTTTTTTAATGCTTCATAAATTTTTTTTCTTGCTAACTTTGACTCTTTTGAAAGTTTTTCATGCTCTATAACAGGCAGTTTATTTGCTTTTTGTACATTGCTACTTCTATCTATCAATCTTTTGATAAATTTATAGGCACCCTCAACCCCACTATCATTCCATTCTAACTCTTTTTGTGGAGGAGCAGCAAAAAGTATAAACAGTCTCGCTGTATCTGCACCATACTCTTGAACAATAGCATCAGGATCAACTGTATTACCTTTAGATTTACTCATTTTTGAGCCATCTTTTAAAACCATACCTTGTGTTAAAAGATTTTCAAAAGGCTCATCTGCAGTACTATAACCCATATCTCTTAAAACTTTTGTAAAGAATCTTGCATAAAGTAGATGTAAAATCGCATGTTCTATTCCACCAACATATTGGTCTACATTCATCCAGTAGTCGCTACTAGCTTTATCAAATACCTTTTCATTCCACATTGATTGATCAGTTGTATATCTCATAAAATACCAGCTTGATTGAAAAAACGTATCCATAGTATCAGTTTCACGAAGAGCATCACCTCCACAACATGGGCATTTTGTATGCTTCCAAGTTGGATGAGAATCAAGAGGATTTCCCTCTCCTGTTATATCTACATCTTCAGGTAATGCAACTGGTAAATTTTCAATTGCTTCAGGAACTAATCCACACTTTTTACAATGAATCATAGGAATTGGAGCACCCCAATATCTCTGGCGACTTATTCCCCAATCTCTTAGTTTAAAGTTGATTACTTTTTTCCCAAGTTCATTTTGTTCAAAATCATATATTATTGATTTTTGTGCTTTCTTAGAAGTCATACCCGTATATTTATCTGAATTTACAAGCTTTCCATACTCTGTAGTAGCCTTGCTTCCATCAAAACTGTTTTTTTCATTTTCAATTGATTGAACTATTGGTAAGCTATATTTTGTTGCAAACTCAAAATCTCTCTCATCATGAGCAGGAACTGCCATAACAGCACCTCCACCATACTCAATCAAAACAAAATTAGCGACCCAAACAGGAACTTTTTCACCTGTTAAAGGATGGATTACATCTATTTCAAGACTCAATCCCTCTTTTTCATTTTGAGCTCTCTCTCTTGAACCTACTGCTTGCATCTCTTTAATTTTAGCTATTTTTTCTTCACTTAAAAGCTTGTTATCACAAAGATATTTTACTATGTCATGTTCTGGTGCAAGTGCAGTATAAGTAACACCAAATATAGTATCAGGTCTTGTTGTAAAAACTTTATATTTATCAAAATTATTATCTAATTTTGTTTTACTTTCATCACTTAAACTAAAATCAAATTCTAGTCCTTCACTTCTACCTATCCAGTTTTCTTGCATCGTTAAAACTTGACTTGGCCAACCTTTTTCAAGCGTTTTACAATCATCTAAAAGTTCTTGTGCATAATCTGTGATTTTTAGATAATATCCTGGCATTTGTCGTTGCTCAACTGGATTATCACATCTCCAGCAACAACCCTCTTCTACTTGTTCATTTGCTAAAACTGTGTGACAAGTTTCACACCAATTTAAAGTTGAGCTTTTTTGATAAACTAACCCTTTTTTATACATTTCGATAAATATATGTTGCTCATGTTTTGTATAAAGTTCATCACTTGTTGCAAACTCTCTCGTTTTTGAAAAAGAGAGACCAAGGGCATTTAGCTCCTTCTTCATATAATCTATATTTTCATAAGTCCACTTCTTTGGGTGTGTTCCATTTTTTATAGCAGCATTTTCTGCAGGCATACCAAAAGAATCCCATCCTATTGGATGTAAAACATTAAAATCTTGTTTTCGAAAATTACGAGCAATTGCATCACCAATAGTATAGTTTCTAACATGTCCCATATGAATTCGTCCACTTGGATATGGAAACATACTTAATATATATTTTTTTTCTTTTGCAAAATCATTACTCGGCTCAAATGAGCTGTTTTTATCCCAATATTCTTGCCATTTTTTTTCTATACTACTTGGATTATAATCCATTCAATTCTCTCCGTTATAAAATCTTTTTTAAAATTCTTCTCTCGTTTTCAATGCCTCTATCAGAACTAATGCTAACGAAAACATATTTGCAACAATTGCACCAATTGCTAGTGAAATTGCCATAGTTTCATTACCACCAACTTGTAAAAATACAAAAGCTGGTATCAGATGTAAATCTGCCACCAAAGAACTCGCAAAAAGTTCAGCTGAAAGTATGTTTTTGACACCAATTTTCAACAAAGTTGAAATTAGATTAATGCTAGCTGCTACAAAAAGTGCAACTTCGTTATGCTCATAAAGAAATCCTACTGTTGTAGTCAAACTCATCAAAGCAAAAAAGATATATATTACTTTTCCCCAATCCATTTTAATGTCTCCTTTTTACTGTCTTTTTTTACTGTCCCCTTTTTAAGGAACAAGTCCCTTAAAAATTCCTCGCGACTAAAGCTTATGCTTTGCATAGAGTTTTCACAGTTTTCTAATGTTGCCTTGTTTCTATCACTAAGCGAAAGTTTATGCTCTAAAAGAACATTTGCAACCGAAGGATCACAATCTACGATTGTGAAGTACCCACAGTAAAACAGTTCTTGCAGAGTATAAACTGTAGCGTATTTTACAAATCAACTTTACATGTAGAACTCTCTACATGTAAAGCTTATCTTTGCACTTATTATACAACACCTTGTTCGTATTGTGCTCTCATTTTTTCTTTTTCTATTTTTCTTTTCTCTTTGATAGACTCTTTTTTCTTATAATCTTCTACGCTAAACTTTAACCATTTTAGCATAGGAGAAGCAACGAAAATAGAACTATATGTTCCTACAAGTATACCAACAAGTAATGTTAATCCAAAGCCGTGGATTATTTCTCCACCAAATGCCCATAGTGTCAAAACAACAAAAAATGTTGTCAGTGATGTAAGAAGCGTACGAGAAAGAGTTTTTGATATTGAAAAATTTATAATTTCAAACAAATCAAAACTTTTTGAATTTTTAACTTCTTCTCTAATTCTATCAAAAACAATAATAGTATCGTTCAAAGAATAGCCTAGTAAAGTCAGTAGTGCTGCTAAAATATCTAAATTAACATCTACATTAAAAAGGACAATTGCACCTATAGCTATAGATATATCATGAACTAAAGCTAAAATAGATGCTACCGCAAATCTCCACTCAAATCTAATGGTAATGTATATCAAAATTGCGATGATAGATATCACCATAGCCATGATGCCTTTTTCTCTTAGCTCACCACCAACTTTTGGACCTACTATATCCACTCTTCTTACTTCAAACGAACCTGTTCCTTGAAGTAACTCAGTTACAATATCACCTAAATCCTCTTGAACAGAATCACTACTACTCATAAATCTAATAACAACTTCATCAGGGCTACCAAATTCAGTAATAGAAGCATTTGCAAACATTTTATCAACTGATATTTGCTCTCTCATCTTATCTATTGGTGCGGGTCCTTCATATTTAACTTGGACTATAGTACCACCAGAAAAATCGATTCCATAGTTTAATCCCTTACTTCCTAAAATAATATAAGAAGAGAGTATCATCAATATTGACAATATTATAAACGGCAAACTTTTACCCATAAAATTATAAGTTTTATCTTTAGAAAATATTTGCATTATTTAGCTCCTCCTTTTATACCAAACCAAAGTGAAAGATTTTTACTTTTTTCTATATGAGGCATAAAATACTGATAGATTCCATGTGTTCCTAAGATAGCAGTTAGCATTGAAGCTAAAATACCAATACTCATAGTAACAGCAAATCCTTTGATAGGACCTGTTCCATACGCATACAAAACAACTGCAGCAAGAAGTGTAGTTATGTTTGCATCTAAAATAGCACTCATTGCATTATCATAGCCTTTTTCAATCGCTTTTTGAATAGACTTTCCTTGCCTAAAGAGCTCACGAATTCTCTCGTTTATAATAACATTTGCATCAACTGCCATACCGACAGTAAGCACGATTCCTGCCATACCAGGGAGGGTAAGTGTTGCACCAAAAAGTGCCATTACAGCTAAAACTATAAATAGGTTTGCTACTAGTGCAATATTTGCAATAATACCAGCAAATCCATAATATACAACCATGAATATAACAACAAGTAAGAAACCTAAAGCAAGTGCTATCATACTTGAACGAATACTATCAGCACCTAAACTAGGTCCCACACTTCTTTTTTCAAGTAATTTCACAGGAGCTAATAGTGCACCACTTCTAAGAGCAATAGCAACATCACTAGCTTCTTCCATGCTAAATCCACCACTTATCTGTCCACTTCCTCCACCAATTCTTTCACGAATAACTGGAGCTGAATAAACTTTATTATCTAAAACAATTGCTAAATGAGTACCTACATTTTTCCCTGTAAAATCACCAAAAATTTTTGCCCCTTCTGAATTTAGTGAAAAGTTAATTACAGGTTGATTCATCTGATCAAATCCAACTTTAGCATCAGTAAGCATACTGCCATCAAGAATAGGAACTTCTTTTAATACATGCTTCATTTTATTGCTTCTAGCATCTTCAAGTATAACATCTCCGTATTCAGCAGCTTCAGCAGCACTCATATCATAAGCTCTATCACTTCTAAGCTCATCTACAGTCATCATTTGAAGATGTGCAGCTTTTGCAATCAGTTCTCTTGCTCTTTGCTCTTCTTCTCCTGTTTTAATTCCAGGAAGTTCAACAAGTATCTTATCTTCACCTTGTCTTGCTACATTTGGTTCAGCCAATCCAAACTGATCAAGTCTATTTCTGATAGTTTCAACTGCTTGATTAATCGCATATTGCTTTGTAGCTTCTTTTTCTATTTCATTCAAAGAAAGATCGTAATTCAAATTCTCTTTTTCTAAAACTAACCCTGGTATCTTCTTTAGCATTTCATCCAAGTTTTTCTCTTCGTCTGGATCAACCAAAGTAAGACTTAGTCTCTCTTTATTTATTTTCAAATCGTCTATGATGATATCATTATCATCTGTGAAAAACTTAATACTCGATGCTATTGATTTGATTTTTGATTTTATCGCTTCGTCTGTTTTTACGCCCAAAAGCATATAAAGACCACCTTGGAGATCAAGCCCCAAGGCAATCTTTGCGCCTTTTTCGGTTTGCAGGAATGTCGGAGCTGACAATCCTAATCCAAAAACAATCGCAAGGAAGAAAATCACCAATCGGTAATTTAATCCACCTTTACTCATCAGCACTCTTCTCGATTTTTTTCGCTATATAGTCTCTAGAGACTTTTACAGTTACATCATCATTAAGTTTAACTTTGATAAAATCCTCTTCAGGTTTAACAACCTCACAAATCATACCACCGTTAGTGATAACCTTGTCGCCCTTTTTTAAAGCGCCTATCATCTCCTTGTGTGCTTTAGCCTGCTTTTGTTGCGGTCTAATCACCAAGAAATAAAATATCGCAAAAAGAACGATTAATGGAAGTAAAGAAGCAAATATATCTGAGCCACCTTGCATACGAATCCTTTGATAAAAAAATTTTAAGGAATTATTTTAGCACTTTTTTTATAATAAAAGGCTTTTTTATTGCACTTAGCTTGTCGATTTTTATTTATCTAGATTATTTTTCTTTACATGTAAAGATTTTAGATACCATTTTTGCTGTATTGGGATTTTATAGTCTACTTACATGTAATAAAAAAATATTTACTTGGGTTGGTTTTTTTATAGGTATATTTTGGTTTTATTGGATTAGTTTTAGTTTTAGATATTATGAGCTAATTTATCTTATCCCTCTTGTTATTGTTGGGTTTGGTCTCATATATAGTCTTTTTTTCTATCTTATTGGACTAATAAGTAAAACACCTGAAATAAGGACAGTATTTATATTTTTACTCATGTTTTTTGAACCATTTGGTTTCAATTGGTTTAAACCAGAACTTATACTTATAAACTCCTATTTTTCTACAAATATATACCTTTTTGGTCTATTTTTAATAAGCATTAATTTATTAGTTAGATTAAAGCAATATTGGAAAATTTTCCCTGTAATTTTTTTAATTTTACTCTCATTTTTTAATAATCCTCAAAAATTTGAAAAACCATCATTAGATATTGCAATAGCTAATTTAAATTTAGACCAAAATAAAAAATGGAAGCAAAAATATAAACAAGAGATTATAAATGGTAACTTTTTTATCATAAATGAAGCCATTAAAAAAGGAAAAGAGTTAGTTATCCTTCCTGAAAGTGCCTTCCCTATGTACTTAAATTTAGAAGAAAATATTATAGAAAAGCTAAAAGAATTATCTCTTAAAATCACTATTTTTACTGGTGGATTATCTGTTAGAGATGACAAAGTTTTTAACTCTTCTTTCCTCTTTCAAAATGGAGATTATCAAATAGCAAACAAAGTAGTTTTAGTTCCTTTTGGTGAAAAAATTCCCTTACCCAAGTGGGCAGTAAGCTTAATAAATGACTGGTTTTTTAATGGAGCAGATGATTATGAAAGTGCAAAAGAGCCTTTTGATTTTAACATTAGTGGCTATTCATTTAGAAATGCAATCTGCTATGAAGCTACAACTAATCAGATATATAAAAATAATCCAAAATATATGATAGCCATAAGCAATAATGCCTGGTTTCAACCTTCTATTGAGCCTACATTACAAAAACTTCTTTTAAAACTTCATGCAAAAAAGTACAATACTATTATTTATCATAGTGCAAACAGTGGAATAAGTGGAATAATAACACCATAAAATTTAATAGTTTATTGAGCTCTTAAGAGCTAGTACTCATCTCATAAACCCAAGTTTGTAACTTACTCATATCTTCATAGATTTTGTAAGCTCTATCTACTATATCTTCATTAAAAAACACTTCATCCATCTCAAATTCTTTAAAAGCAAACATTGCAGCGTACCTAGCTAAATAAATATTTTCTTCATCTTTATCAAAACCTTGAGGAATTCGTTTATATTTTGGTTCTGGAATTTCGTAACCTTTTGACTTTAACTCTTCAAGGATTACATGTAAAGAATCTCTATGTTTTTTATGTTTAATATACTCTCTGTAAGTTTTTAAAAGTGGTGGTTTAAAAGCTCTTATTCCACTTGCTATAAAGTAACTATCCTTACTATAATGCATATAAAAACTGCTACTTTGCATACGGTGAGCTTGTCCTTGCCAAAAAAGAAGTCCAATTTTACTTTTCATAGGAGTTTTATCTTTGCTGAATCTCACATCACGATAAATTCTAAATAAAGAAGCTGAAACTTTTGGTTTAAAATGAATTGTAGGAACAAGTATCTGAAGAGTTTCGCCCATTTCTTGGACAAAATAAGTATTTGGAAGAAGTATCTCCTTCTCCCAAATACTACGATGGTTTTCAAACCAAACTTTAGTGTTATTTAGCTCAAGTTCTTTTAAAAACTCTATGCCTTTTTTACTAAAGCCTTTAAATTGCATATCTATTTTTTTAAAGCTTCAAAAAGCTCTAAAGAATCTAATTTTTCCCAAGGATAATCGCTCTGACCAACTTGACCACGAGCAGCTACATCAGCGTAAAGAAAAGTATCTCTACTTGGTTTATCAAGGCCAAATTTATCTGTTATCCACTTAGGAGTTAAACTAAAAGTATTTAAAACAAATTCTGAAAGCATATCATCATCCACACTTGTAAAAGTTCCAAAAGTGTCTACACTGATCGAAACTGGTTTTGCTACACCAATAGCATATGAAAGCTGGACTGAACACTTTTTAGCAAGTCCTGCTCCAACAATATGTTTTGCTATCCATCTACCTGCATAAAGACCACTCCTATCCACTTTTGTATAATCTTTTGAGCTTTGTGCACCTCCACCAATAGGAGAGTATCCACCAAAACTGTCTACAATAAGCTTTCTTCCTGTAAGTCCTGAATCATGAAGAGGACTATGGTTTACATAACGACCTGTTGGATTTATATGTATGATTGTATCATTTGGATCATAAAGTTCTGTTGGAAGTCCTGCATCATCAATAAGTGATTTGATTAAAGTTCTGACTTCTTCGATAGGCATTGACTCAGTCGAAGGTGCAGAAACAACTATAGTATGAATTTTTTGAGGTTTACAGTTTTCAAAATTTTCTTTACTACCATAGTCAACTGTTACTTGAGTTTTGATATCAACACCAAGTTTTTGATTGTTTTTTAATGCATAGTTATACACTTTATCACATAATATTCTTGCATACATAATCGCTGCTGGCATCAATTCTTCAGTTTCACTTGAAGCAAAACCAAACATAATTCCTTGATCACCTGCACCAATTTCGCCACTTGTTTGATCAACACCTTGGTTTATATCAGGGCTTTGTTGATTTAAAAGTACTTGAACATCTACATCTTCAGGGAAAAGACATTGCTCTCTTGTAAAAGCAGATTTACCATCGTAACCTATTTTTACTAAAGCTTCTTTTACTATTTCTACATAATCTGGGTGATTTGTACTTGCTACTTCACCACCAACGATAACATGCTTTCCTGCGACGAAAACTTCACTTGCTACTCGTGAGTTTTTATCATTAATTAACAGAGCATCTACTATAGAATCTGAGATAATATCTGCACATTTGTCAGGGTGTCCTGCGCTTACTACTTCACTTGTAAAAAGGTATTGTTGTTTTGACATTTTTGTTTTCCATTTCTTTGTTTTCCTGTTTATGAAACCTCTAACGAGGAGTTTTGTCAAAAGCTTTACATGTAAAACTTTTTCCTAAACTTCATAAACTTGTTTTCCATCCTTTTGTTTTCCATTTTGAGAGCTTCTTGCTAAATGATCAAGAAGGAATAAAATAAAATTTAAAAGTTTGAACCCGAGCTATAAAAGCCACCTTACTTCTTAAGTGGAGTATTTTACTCCTTTTTAGCTAAAACATTATTTAAATATTAATTATATAATTCCAAAATGGAACAATTATAAAAGAAGCGAGTATTCCTAAGCCTAAAGTATTGATAGCCAAATCTTTATTAAGACCCCCTCTTATAGCTAAAACTGTTGCCATAGTCATTGGTGGCATTGCGATTTCTATAAAAGTTACTTTCATCCAAGTCACTGAAAAATCAAAAAATGGATAAAGTACAACAAGCATAATCAAAGGTACTAAAATCATCTTAATACCAAGAGCAATCATGCTCTCTTTAAAAAACCTTTTAAAAGCTTTTATCTCCAGTTTCATACCAACTATCATTGTTACAAGGGGTATTAAGGTATATTCTAACTTAACTAAAATTCCTTCAACATACTCAGGAAAAACTACATCATGAAATATTACTGCAAAGATAATTGCTTGAAGTGGTGGTGTTAAAAGCATTTGAAATTTTTGTTTTAGAGTAGTTTTTTGCTCTTTTTGACTTCCCCATCCAATTAAGACCATTCCTATTGTAAGAAGCGCAACGAAACTTCCTATTTGATCATAAACTACTGGGTATACTAACTCATTTGCTGAATACAGTGACTCTACATAAGAAAAGCCTACAAAAGCTGTATTTCCAAAGGTACAAACTACCATAAAAGTTGCCAATACTTTTCGCTCTAATTTTAAAAATCTACCGATAAAATAGGATACCAATGCCGCTGTAAACATAGCAATATATGCAATCAAGATTATATTAAATACTACTTCATCAAACTCTAATTGTCTAATCTTTACAAGAGCAAGTGCAGGAAGTGAAAAATAGATAACAAACTCAATAAGTGATTCTGATATATCATGTTTAAAAACTTTAAAAAAGTAACCAAGTGCCACAAATATAAATACTGGCATTATCTGTTCAATCATCTTATTGTCCCCTTTAACTTAAGCCAAGTCCAAGCAAAATTTCTCACGGCTGAAGCACGGAGTTTCCACTTCTGTAATTTAAAATAAACTTGCTTTTTCTTCTTTACATGTAGAAAGCATGTCCAAAAAGTCATCTCTTTTAATACACATGGCACCAAGACTCATCAAGTGATCTGTTGGCATTTGACAATCTATAAAACTACCGCCGCTACTTTTCATGATATCACACAATGCCCAAAGGGCAACTTTTGAGGCATCACTTACTTTAGAAAACATAGATTCTCCACAAAATACTGAACCAATTTGAATACCATATAATCCACCAACCAATTTCTCATTCTGATAACACTCAATACTTTTAGCATAACCCTTTACATGTAAAGATATATATGCTTCTTTCATTGCATCACTTATCCAAGTATCTTTTCGTATATCTTTACATGTAGATATGACTTCTTCAAAGTTTGTGTTATATTTTATTGTAAATTTCTTTCTGCTTTTTTTTAGTGACCTTGTTATTTTAAATTCACTAGGAAGTAAGATAAGTCTAGGATCTGGTGACCACCAAAGAAGTGGATCATTTTTTGAGTACCATGGAAATATACCGCTATTGTAAGCACTCAAAAGTCTTTTGTCACTTAAATCTCCTCCCCAAGCCAAAAGCCCTTTTTCTGAAGCTTTATATGGGTTAGGGAAGATGTATTCATCGTCAAAAAGCTTAGGAATTTGAACTTGTGTACTCAAACTCTAATGCTTTTTTCTTATAATCTATTTTTACTGTTCCACCATTTTTGAGTTTTCCAAAAAGAATTTCATCACTTAGGATTGTTTTAACTTCATCACTAATAACTCTTTGCATAACTCTAGCACCTAACTCTTCACTGTAACCTTTTTCAGCCAAGTATTTTTTAGCTTTTACAGAGGCTTCAATTTTGATATTTTTCTCTTTTAATTGTGCTTCAAGTTGATTGAGTAATTTTTCAACAACAAAAACCATCACCTCTGTTTTTAAAGATGAAAAGTTCACAATTGCATCAAGTCTGTTTCTAAATTCTGGTGCAAAGAAATCTTTTATTGCATTGTTGCTTTGATGCGCTTCTACCTTTGTAAAACCTACTTGAGCAGCCTCTTTAGTTCCTAGATTTGAAGTCATGATAATAATAACATTTCTAAAATCTGTTTTATTTCCATCATTGTCTGTCAAAGTTGCACTATCAAATACTTGAAGTAAGATATTAAGTAAATCTGGATGTGCTTTTTCTATTTCATCAAGTAAAAGCACGCTATATGGGTGTTTTTTGATAGTCTCTGTAAGCTGTCCTCCCTCTTCATAACCAACATAACCAGGAGGAGCACCTATGAGTCTACTTACAGTATGTTTTTCCATATACTCACTCATGTCAAATCGCTCAAAATGGATACCAAGTTGTTCTGCCAGTTGCTTTGCGACTTCTGTTTTACCAACTCCTGTAGGGCCACTAAACAAAAATGAACCAACAGGACTTTCAGGATTACCTAAGCCTGCACGACTTCTTTTTATAGCCGTAACTAAGTTTGCAATAGCTTCATCTTGTCCAAATACTTTTGCTCTTAATTTTGCTTCTAAATCACGCATGAGCTCAGTCTCATCACTACTCACACTTCTGCTTGGTATGTTTGCAACTCGCGAAAGTATAGTCTCTATGTCATGAATAGTAACTGCTTTTCTTTTTCTTTTTTGAAGGTGAAAAGAGGCTCCAACTTCATCAATAAGATCTATCGCAGAATCTGGTAAAAACTTATCGTTTATATATTTTTTAGCTAATTCAACAGAACTTCTTAAAACTTTTTGAGGATACTTCACACCATGATGTTTTTCATATTTATCTTTTAAACCAAGTAAAATTTCATAAGAATCATCAACACTTGGTTCAC
>Ga0193951_1000446_pt1 | contig 18837 bp, 10 predicted proteins | sample BB_2_MG_FD_140370 | JGI IMG/M metagenome (GOLD analysis project Ga0193951, IMG submission 140370) | Microbial mat bacterial communities from the Broadkill River, Lewes, Delaware, United States - BB_2_MG | ecosystem: Environmental > Aquatic > Freshwater > River > Microbial mats | place: USA... | reverse complement strand
GATTTATCTCATATTGAAGTGGTCGGTATTGGATCCAATTTGGGGTGTATGTTTGGTGTAGAACCTACTGAAGAGATCCTCGTTCAATTAGCATTAAGTAAAACATTTATTTTTGAAACATTTCATAAGGAATTAAAGTTTATTTCTGGCGGTACGTCCATCACTTTGCCTTTATTAGAAAATGGTTTAGTGCCTAAAGACATTAATCATTTTAGAGTAGGTGAAGCCGCTTTTTTAGGTATATGTCCTTTAGAAGGAGAACAATTTAAAGGCTTACATAAAGATACTTTTGAACTCCATGCGAATATTATAGAGTTAATTGAAAAAAATATCACAGCAGGCGGAGATTTGACCACGACTACTAAAGCGATAAGTTCAGGAAGTAAAAATAAAGAAAGGCCTCAAAAATCGTACAAAGCTATCTTAGATTTTGGTTTATTGGATGTCGATAAGGATGATTTGGAAGCCGAAGACGATTTCCTGTTTGTTGGAGCTACATCAGACATGGTGGTTATTGATGTAGGTAACAATCAAACAGCATCAGGTGGTGTTAAATATTGCGTTGGAGATAAAATTAAGTTTAGTCTCAACTATATTGCAGTAGCACGATTATTGAGTTCTAAATTTATTCATAAAGTCTATGTGTAAAGGCTAGGCTTTCAAGTCCGCTCTCTATCTTTTTACAACTAGCCTCACAACCAACTTAACAGTGTAATAATGTTAATGCATCATTTCTCTAGAATACTGTGAAAACACTATAGTGTTTATAAAAAAAGACTATATTAGTGCTTTATTAGTCAGTAGGTTATAAGATGATTTAATAATCATATGATGCTTATTAAATAATTTCCGTTGACACGAATCGAGAAGATGGTTATTTAACTGAGAAAAATGTTATATGGCTAAAATGTTTCGTCTAAATGAAATATTAATCTTAATTTTATTCTATCCCTAATAAATCCCTCTTTTTATAGATTAATTAAAATATAAGATTGAGTCAAAAGCTTGATTCTTAAAATGTTGTAATGTTATACTATGGATTTAACCAAACCAGAGATAATTGAATTATTAGAGGAATTTAATACTACCAGTGACGAGTTTCCACATGATAATACAATTGTAGAAGTATTTGTAAAACAAGCAAAGCAGACGCCAAACGATGTTGCAGTTGTTTTTGATACTAAAGAGATTAGTTATAAAGACCTTGATGCAATTTCTAATCAATTTGCAAAATACTTAATGGCCAATCACCATATCGGTTTAAACGATTTTGTGGGCTTAATGATTGAGCGCAGTGAGTGGATTGTAATTAGTATTCTAGGTATACTTAAAGCAGGTGCCACGTATGTGCCTATTGATATAGATTCTCCTCAAGTTAGAAAAGATTTTATCAAGAACGATAGTAATTGTAAATTCACTGTAAACGGTTCTGTAATTCAAGATTTTATAGCATTACAAGCGCAGTACGATACCAAAGCACTTTTAAATATCGGATCCACACCAAATGATCTGGCTTACATTATGTATACCTCTGGTACTACAGGTAACCCAAAAGGCGTAATGATAAGGCACATATCTGTAGTGAATCTTATTACGTTTCAAACTAGAAATTATGGTTTAGATAGTACAGATAAGATTTTACAATTTTCAAACTACTTTTTTGATGCCTCTATAGAGCAAATCTTTTTGGCAATATTAAATGGAGCAAGAACTATTATAGTAGATAAGCAGACTATTAAAGACTATACAATTTTAGATTTTATTGAAAAACATGAGATAACGCATTTAAATAGTACACCTAGTTATTTAGAGACAATTGCGGATTTATCTCAAATTAGGTCACTTAAAAGAATAGTAGCCGGAGGTGAGACCTGTTCCTTAAAATTAGCCCAAAAGCTGAGTCAAATTTGTGATTTTTATAATGCATATGGCCTGACAGAAACTACCGTAACCTCTATGCTTTATAAGTATTCACCGGACGATGATTACGGTAATTTACTGCCAATAGGAAAAACAATACCTAATACAAAAGCTTATATTCTATCTGAAGATTTAAAATTATTGCCAATTGGAGCTACGGGAGATTTGTACTTGTCCGGAAATGCATTGGCTAAAGGCTACTTAAATTTACCAGAACTTTCTTCAAAAAGTTTTATAGAAAATCCATTTGAGCCTCAGAGCGTCATGTATAGAACAGGTGATTTAGCAAAATGGCTGCCTGATGGGAATATTGAATTTATTGGTAGAAAGGACGACCAAGTTAAAATTGGAGGCTACCGATTAGAGTTAGGTGAAATTGAAGCTGCGATTCTAACACTTCCAAATATTAAGAGAGCTTGTGTTATTGCCAGTAACTATTTTGAAGAGGCGAAATTAGTTGCGTATATTGAGTCTGAAGATCTAGAAAAAGACTCTAATAGTATAAGGCAACAATTATCAGATATTTTACCTACATATATGATACCTGCCCTCATCATGTGGGTGGACGATTTTCCAACCACAACAAATGGTAAAATTGATAAAAAAAATCTGCCAGATCCGGAGTTCCAAAGACCAGCTGGCGCCTTGCCTTTAAAGAAACCTAAAACGGACACGGAGAAAGCCATTGCTAAAATATGGAGTGCTGCATTGCACATTCCGCAAGTAGGTGTTGATGATAACTTTTTTGAAATGGGAGGTAATTCACTCTTAACACAAAAAGTGGCCGCTTTAATAGCTGAGCGTCTTAATCTAAAGGTGCCTGTAACCAAGATGTATCAGTTTCCTACGATTTCAGGATTAGCTAAATTTTTAGAAAAAGATAAAAATAAAACGACATTTTCAAACTCACGTAGCAAAGTGAAACGCCAATCCAATAGTGATATTGCTATCATCGGAATGGCAGGTCGATTTCCTGGTGCCTCTACAATAACCGAACTATGGGATGTGCTAAGGGAGGGTAAGGAGACCATATCATTTTTTACGCCGGAAGAATTAGATAAAAGTATTCCGGAATCAATTCGTAATAATCCACTTTACGTAGGAGCGAGAGGTATTGTGCCCTCTGCAAAAACATTTGATGCAAAATTTTTTGGACTCAATCCTAAATTGGCGTCGGCCATGGACCCTCAGCAAAGGTTGTTTTTAGAAATATCTTGGGAAGCGCTAGAGCAGTCTGGATATTTACCAAACTTATATGATGGAAAAATAGGGGTGTTTGCGGGTGTTTATACAAATACGTATTTTCTTCATAACGTTTTTCCTAACAAAGAACTGATGAGTCAAATTGGCGATGTCCAAGCCAATACAACTAACGATAAAGATTACATTGCTACTCGTACAGCCTATCATTTAAATTTAAAAGGTCCTGCTGTAAGTGTGCATTCGGCTTGTTCCACATCGTCTTTGGCAATTGCACAAGCCGTAGAATCCATACGGAACGGTCATTGTGATGTAGCTTTAGCCGGTGGTTCTAGTGTTACTTCACCGATGTACAGTGGTCACTTATATCAAGAGGGGTCAATGTTAAGTGCTAATGGACAATGCAGGTCGTTTGATGCAAATGGTACAGGAACCATGTTTTGTGATGGTGCAGGTGTAGTACTGCTTAAAAGTTTAGAAGATGCTGAACGTGATGGTGATATAATCCATGGTGTTATTAAAGGTATTGGAGTTAACAATGATGGTAATGCTAAAGGCAGTTTCACAGCTCCAAGTGTTGAAGGTCAGGCAGATGCTATAATCAGCGCATTACAAGACGCAGATGTAAAACCTTCACAGGTAAGTTATATTGAGGCTCATGGAACTGCAACTCCTTTAGGTGATCCGATTGAAATTGAAGGATTAAAGCTAGCTTTCGGAGACCAAGATTCCAAAGGATATTGTGCTGTAGGTTCTATTAAAAGTAATATAGGGCATCTTACTGCAGCGGCAGGTGTTGCCGGAGTAATTAAAACAATCCTAGCTTTGAAGCATCGTCAAATACCAGCTTCTTTGGGATTTGAAAAACCTAACCCGTCTATAGATTTTGAAAATAGTCCATTTTTTGTAAATAATAAATTAAGACCTTGGGAATCTGAGACATCAAGAATTGCTGGAGTCAGTTCATTTGGAGTAGGTGGTACCAATGTACATATTGTTTTAGAAGATTATAAACCCAAAGTTAAAGCTTCTGACCCAGGTAGGCCAGTACAATTGTTGGCATGGTCTGCAAAATCCCAAAATAGTCAGGAGGGTTATAAAAATGCCTTATCCGATTTTATAAAAACAAACTCAGATTTAGAACTTGCTGATATCGCTTATTCGTTAAATGCTACACGAGATGTTTTTCAAAACCGAAGTTTTGTTTTAGCAGAAAACCATCTTGAAGCCAGTGCTACGCTAAGTTCAGATGCATCTAAATTAGTTAAAAGCAATACATTAAAAGTTATTCCTAATGAATTAGCGTTCTTATTTCCTGGTCAAGGTTCTCAATATCTAAACATGGGAAAAGCTTTATACGACAGCGAAACCGTTTTTAAAGCAGCCGTAGACCATTGTGCCGAACTGCTACAAGACGAGTTAAAATTAGATATAAGACAAATAATATATCCAGAAGTACAAAGTACGGAAGCGGAGTCTCAATTAAAAGATACAAAGTTTACGCAACCCGCATTATTTGTTATAGAATATGCATTATCACAACTTTGGATGAGTTGGGGAATTAAGCCAACATTACTATGTGGTCACAGTATTGGTGAGTTTGTTGCCGCTCATTTGGCTGGCGTTTTTAGCTTAGAAGATGCATTACACCTCATCACAGTCCGAGGAAAACTAGTTAGTGAGTTGCCAGGTGGAAATATGTTGTCTGCCCGTACTAATATTGAAAGTTTAGAAGGGTTACTACCAGAGACATTATCTGTTGCGGCTATAAATTCTGATAAATTAATGGTGATCTCTGGGCCTGATGTGGAGATTGAACAGTTTTCTAAAGATTTAAATGATAAAGGTATCGCAAACAAACTTTTATTAACGAGTCATGCATTCCACTCTTCTATGATGGACCCTGTTTTAGATACATTTGAAGAAGAAGTAAAAAAAATGAACCTCAGTGTCCCACGATTACCTATTGTATCGACAGTTACAGGAGATTGGCTTACAGACGCTGAAGCAACGAGTTCTCAATATTGGACAAATCATTTGCGTGATACCGTGAATTTCTCAGGCGCCATGGAAACTGTATTAGGTTTAGAGGATCCTATATTATTAGAAACTGGTCCTGGACGCGCATTGAGCACCTTGTCCATGCAAAAAAAGGGATTAAAATCTTTAGCATCTATATCAAGCTTAACTATACCTAAAGATGAAGAAACAGCATGTCATACGGTGTTAACAGCCTTAGGTGAATTGTGGTTGAATGGAATAGAGCCCCATTGGAAATCTTTTTACGAAGGCCAAGTACGATCTAAAGTTTGGTTACCATCTTATGTTTTTGATCGTAAGCCTTGCTGGGTAGATCCACCAATAATTGAAGGTGCAATGAAAACTGATAGCAATCATACTGCTGTGAGCAACACAATTAATACGGAACAAAATATACTTAACGAGTCCAAAACCAATATCAATACTAAGATTATGAGAAAACCATTACTTCTTAAAAAAATAGCGGATATCATAGAAGATAACTCAGGAGTAGAAATAGAAGCGAATGAAGCTGATCAAAGCTTTTTAGAACTTGGTTTAGACTCACTAGTTCTTACACAAATGGCGATTACGTGTAAAAATGAATTTAATGTTCCTATCACTTTTAGACAACTTAACGATGAGTTTGGCTCGCCTAATTTACTGGCTGAACACTTAGATAGTGTGTTGCCAGCAGAGGCTTTTGCCCCAGCAACTAATGATGCGGAACCTGTTCAACAACAACAACAACAACAACAACAAGCACGAGTCCAGCAGCAAATACCGATACAACAGTCGGCACCTGTTGCTCAAAATGTGCAAAATACTTATGCTGTGTCTCAATCCGGACAGAATCCGGCATTAAATCTAATAGCGCAGCAATTACAACTGTTAGGACAACAATTACAATTGTTACAAGGAGATGTGAATAATGTAGCCGCACCTGCACCACCTGTTTCAAACACGCAAAGTACCACTACAAATGAGGTGAAGAGTACGTCTAAGACCGTATCACCGTTAATAAACACTAACGATGATATCAGAACTGAGGAAGAAAAGAAAGAACATCAAAAACCTTTTGGAGCTTCCCCAAAAATTGATAAACAAGCCATAGGTTTAAGCCATGATCAAAGTTTGTTTTTAAAGAATTTAACAGAGCGCTATAATACTAAAACGGCTAAAAGTAAAGCTTATGCGCAGCACCATCGTTCTATGATGGCAGATCCACGAGTGGTTTCTGGGTTTAAACCTTTAACTAAAGAGTTGGTATATCCTTTGGTTATCGAGAAGTCTTCGGGCAATAAACTTTGGGATTTAGACGGAAATGAATACATGGATATATTAAATGGGTTTGGCGCTTGTTTATTTGGACATCAACCCGATTTTATAAAAGAAGCACTACACCATCAAATAGAACAAGGTTTTGAAGTTGGTCCACAACACCCATTAGCAGGTGAAGTTTGTGAGTTACTTTGCGAATTTACAGGTCACGATCGTGCAGCATTGTGCAATACAGGTTCAGAAGCTGTATTAGGAGCTATGCGTATTGCTAGAACGGTAACCGGACGTTCGTTAATTGTTGCGTTTTCACGTTCCTATCATGGTATTAATGATGAGGTGATTGTGAGAGGTTCAAAAAAATTAAGAACATTTCCTGCGGCTCCAGGTATTCTTCCTGGTGCGGTTCAAAATATGCTTATTTTAGATTATGGTACAAAAGAAAGTTTAGCCATAATTAAAGAACGTGCTCATGAAATTGCAGCAGTATTAGTAGAACCAGTTCAAAGTCGTAGACCAGAGTTTCAACCCATAGAATTTTTAAAAGAAGTAAGAAAAGTCACTAAAGCATCTGATACTGTTCTTATTTTCGACGAAATTATTACTGGTTTTAGAATGCATCCAGGTGGTGCACAGGCCATTTTTGGTATTGAAGCAGATGTCGCCACTTATGGTAAAGTGATCGGTGGAGGTATGTCTATAGGTGCTATTTGTGGTAAAAGAAAATATATGGATGCACTTGATGGTGGTTTCTGGAAATTTGGCGACGATTCTTTTCCAGAAATAGGAGTCACTTATTTTGCAGGTACACTTGTACGCCATCCGTAAGCATTAGCAGCATCTAAAGCATCTTTGAATCACTTTAAAAATAAAGGAATAGCTCTTCAGGATGGTTTGGCAGCTTTAACTGAGCGATTAGCTAAGGAACTTAATAGTTATTTTAAAAATAATAATCTTCCAATGGAAATTACCTATTATCGTTCATTATGGAGGCTTAAGTTTTTAGAAGACATTCCATACTCAGAACTGTTTTTTGTATTAATGAGAGAAAAAGGATTCCATATTTGGGATGGCTTCCCTTGCTATATGACAGAGGCGTTTTCTGATAATGATATAGATAAGTTAATTAGAAACATTGTTATTAGTGTTGAAGAGCTTATTGCTATAGGTATTTTTACTTCAGAATTAAATGGTCATGATCATAATCAGGTGAATCAAGAAAGTTATTCAACCAAAGAATTGAATACTCCTCCTGTGCCTAATGCACGTTTAGGTATTGATGCTAATGGAGATCCGGCATGGTTTGTTAAAGATGAAAAAAATGAAGGAGAATTTCTTCGGATAGATCTATAGAATATAAATTTTAAATAATACGTCCAACCCGTTTTTTAAAAATGATATTACAACCAAATGACATCAAACAAAAACAAGTATTTAATCCCTTTAAAGGACCGCAAATTGAAAAGGTAATTTACGCCACACAATCGCAGGCAGAAATATGGATTGGTTGCCGATTGGGAGGTGAAGATGCAAATAGATCTTACAATGAGTCCGTTTCTGTATTTTTAGAAGGAGATTTAGATACCACTGCATTAGAATATGCCATAGCGCAATTAGTAAATCGTCATGAATCGTTACGCGCTATATTTAGTTCTGATGGTCGTTTTATGAGTATCTTAAAAGAAGTCTCAATTCCTATAGATTACACGGACATTTCACATTTAAATACTGCCGACCAAAACGCTAAAGTTGCTGATTACATTTTAGAAGACGCTAATACGGTTTTCGATTTAATGAATGGTCCATTATTAAGAGCAGGCTTAATAAAAATAGAGGACCAAAAACATCAATTAATACTCACTGCACACCATATTATATGCGATGGTTGGTCTACAGGTATAATGATTGAAGAACTTGGAATGTTATATTCTTCCAAAGTGTCTCAAAAAAACATAAAGATTCCAGATGCCATTCCTTATAGTGACTATGCCGATGAACACCAGATCTTTTTAAAAAGTAAGGAGTTTCGTGAAACAGAAAAATTTTGGCTAAAGCAATACCAACCTCATGTACCTCAATTAAATATGCCAACGGATTTTCCAAGGCCAGAGGTACGTAATTATAAAAGTGATCGTCTCGATTTCCCGTTGCATAGTAATTTATTATCTAAATTAAAGAAAACTGGAGTACGTGTTGGTAGTAGTTTTGTAACCACTTTAATGACTGCTTTCGAATTGTTTCTTTGCAAACAAACAGGCCAGAATGATATTGTATTAGGTTTGCCTGCTGCAGGACAAGCGGTTTCTGGAAAAACACAATTAATAGGACATTGTGTTAACCTTTTACCATTGCGAAGTAAGGTCGTTTTAGAGCAACCCTTCAACGCTTATTTAAAACACCGTAAATCTTTAATGTTTGATGCTTACGACCATCAGCAATTAAGTTTTGGTCAATTACTTCAAAAATTGGCAATTGCTAGAGATCCATCACGTATTCCATTAGTTCCCGTTGTTTTTAATATAGATATGGGAATGAGTGACCAGGTGTTTTTTGAGAATTTAGATTTTAAAATTAAAGCGAATCCAAGAACTTATGAGGCTTTCGAATTATTTTTAAATGCCAGTGGGTCCGAGGAAGATTTTGTATTAGAATGGCAATATAACGCCTCTCTATTTTCAGCCTCTACGATTGAAAAAATGATGCAATCATTGGTAGGTATCATAGAGAAGATTGTGGACAACCCAGAACAACCTATCTCCGATATTATTAAAGTTGATGATTCAGATTATAAAGTACTGAATGCAACTGAAACGTCCTATTCTACTTTGCCATTGCATGATTTATTAATGCAACAAGCGCATAATTTACCAGATAAAAAGGCAGTTAAATTTAAGGACACTGAAATTTCCTATGAGAGCCTGGAACAACAAGTAAATCAACTCGCTAATAGTCTAAAGGAAAAAGGAATACAAAAAGGAGATTTTGTTGGGGTTTCATTACCGCGTTCAATTGAGCTTTTAGTGACCTTATTAGCCATTATGAAATGTGGTGCTGCTTATTTGCCTTTAGATCCTAACTATCCAAGTGATAGATTAGATTTTATGATTAATGATTCTGAAGCTAAAGTTTTAATTACTGTTAAAACATTTGCCAAAACATTAGAAACAAAAGCGACCAAATTATTTGTTGAAGATTTATTTTCTGATTTATCTAAATATTCCATAGAGCTTTTTGGTGTTAAAGTACATCAAGATGATATTGCTTATTTACTGTATACTTCTGGATCAACAGGAAGGCCTAAAGGAGTGCAGGTATCTCATAAAAACGTCGTTAATTTCCTGATTAGTATGGCCAAAGCGCCAGGTATGAAGGAAACAGACCGATTATTATCTATTACAACGATTTCTTTTGATATTGCTGGTTTAGAATTGTTTTTGCCATTGCTAGTTGGCGCGCAGTTAGTTATTTCTGATGATGATACCGCCAGAGATGGCCGATTAATGCTAGACTTGCTTCAAAGGGAAAAAATCACAATGATGCAAGCGACTCCGACGACATGGCAAATGTTGTTAGATTCGGGTTGGCATACTACATTTTCTATTAAAGCATTATGTGGAGGAGAATCTTTACCATTAGCCTTATCAAAAAAGTTGCTGAGTAAGGTTGATGAACTATGGAATGTATATGGACCAACAGAGACGACTATTTGGTCGGCTGTTAAGCAAATTAAAGAAAATGACGAGGTAATTACCATAGGGAAACCAATAAATAACACCCAACTCTATTTGTTAAATGAGCAAAATATGTTGGTGGGTACTGGCGTTGTAGGAGAATTGTGCATTGCTGGTGATGGAGTTTCAATGGGCTATTGGAAACGTCCAGAATTAACTGCGGAAAAGTTTATACCCAATCCATTTGATACAAACACAAGCAAAACACTATACCGTACAGGAGATTTAGGAAAATTATTGCACACAGGCGAGGTTCAATGCTTGGGACGCATAGATGATCAAGTAAAAATAAGAGGGCATCGTATAGAGTTAGGGGAGATAGAAGAAGTTATAAATGGTATTGAAGAGATTGAATCTTCTGTTGTAATGATAGACCAAGAACGCCTTAAAGCATTTGTGATTCCTAATAATGCTTATACGGTTTCTTCAAATTCTGATGATATATGGAAAACCCATTTAAAAGAAGTATTACCAGTGTATATGGTACCCAATGATATTGTTTTAATAGACGAGTTTCCAACGACATTAAACGGTAAGATTGATAGAAAAGCATTATTACAAAGCACTACAGAAACGTCAGGTGATGTTAGCCTGCATACCGAGCCTAGAACCATAACAGAACAGCTTGTGGCTGATATTTGGGAAGAATGTCTTAAAATTAAAAATATTAGTGTTTTTAGTGACTTTTTTAAACTTGGAGGCCATTCGTTAATAGCAGTCCGTGTTATGGCGTTATTAGAGAAAGAAACAGGACGTAGATTACCATTGGCAGCATTAATGACGCATTCTACCATTGAAAAACTGGCTCATTATATGGATATGGATTCTAATGCTGTGACTTGGAATTCGCTTGTGCCAATACAACCTAAAGGAAAAAAATCACCCTTATACATTGTGCATGGTGCGGAGCATAATGTTATGATATTTAAACTGCTGGCTAATAATTTGGATAACGACCAACCTGTGTTTGGTTTGCAAGCTAAAGGGTTGAACGGTGTAGATGAACCTTTAGCCACCGTTAAAGAAATGGCGGCACATTATAATTCTGAAATTATTAAAGCAAATCCTAAAGGACCATATACTTTAGCTGGTTATTCTTTTGGAGGTGTCATTGCTTTTGAAATGGCTAGACAGTTATTAGCGCAAAACAAAACGGTAAAAAGAGTGATTTTATTAGATAGTTATGTATATCCATATTATTGTTGCTCTAATCCTACAGCGAAAAAAATAGCCCAAATGAAATATAAGGTGGCTATGCTTGTTTTTATGACCAAAATAATGTTTCGAAATAAAGCTAATTTTAACCGAAGAATTCAGTTGTTTAGAGAAGGATTAAAAAACACTTATCTCAGATTGAAATTAGGAAAAGAGGAACAACATAAATTAGTAAAAGGTTGGCCTTATAAATTAGATCAGATGCATAATAATGCCATAAGGAATTATCACATTTTGCCTTTAGATATTGAGGTAGACTTATTGAGAGTCGCTGAAGATGATATTTTTTATGCACATGATAGAGATTTGCTTGGCTGGGAACCCATTGCTAAAAGAGGAGTAAATAAACATGAAATCCCTGGAAATCATATTAATATGCTTTCACCACCTAATGATAAAAAGTTAGGCCGAATTGTTCAAAAAATATTAGATAATTGACATGGAGCCTGTGAAAGAATATAACATATTACAAGCTTCAGATCTGTCGTTCTGGGATGGTGAGTTCACGTTTTATTCTTTAATTCCTTTACAACCCAATGGTCATAAAGCACCTTTATTTATCGTGCATGGTGCAGATTATAATGTATTAAAATTTAGTACTCTCGCAGATGTTTTAGGTAACAATCAACCTATATATGCTTTACAGGCTAAAGGACAAAATGGCGAAGTGCAGCCACATGATAGAGTAGAGGAGATGGCATCGCGTTATATTTCGGAAATTGAGTATATAACTAAAGGTCAACCTTTTGTTTTAGGAGGTTTTTCTTTTGGCGGTATTATTGCTTATGAAATGGTAAAACAGCTAAAAACCCAAGGAAAAAGTGTAAAGATGTTGTTGTTATTTGATAGTTATGTTTATCCAACATACTATTATTCGCATCCACGTCGTAAAAAATTGGTTTCGTGGTTATATCTTATAGCGCAATTAGGATTTATGGGTTTTAACATGTTTAGCAGTGTTCCTAATTTTAAACGACGGATTCATTTATTAAAAATTAAATGTCAAGGTGTTTATTTAAAACTAAAACATGGCAGTGAAACACAATACCAATTGCAATTTAATCGGTCAGCAAAAATTGATGAGAAACATACTTTGGCTTATCAAAAATATCATATAGTTCCACAACCTATTAAGGTGCATTTGTTTTGGTCCACTAAGAAATTGTATTTTGCTCATGATTATAATTATTTGGGCTGGAAAAACATAGCATTAGCTGGCGTTCAAAAGTATATTCTACCAGGTAATCATTCAGAAATGTTCCTTTATCCTGTCGTAGAAGAGTTAGGTGCGAAATTGAAAATTCTTTTAAATAATGATGATTAAAAATACTGAAAGCACCTTGTTTTGTGGTTACTCTGAAGTTGTACAAGGACGGCATCAAGTGTTAGATCATAACCCTAAAGCTATCAAATTATTTAAAATAGAATTGTCTCAATATAGCAATGTTATTGATATGTTGTCTCGAGCATTAACACCTCTTGAATTAAAAAGAGCTCGTAAATATCACCAAATAAAGGATTCCAATCGCTTTATCATATGTAGAAGCTTTCTTAAAATTATCATCGCTCAAAGAAACCACTTAAAAATCCCAGATATATGTTTTGAAAAAAGCAATAATCATAAACCCTTTTTTCCATTAGATCCTTCCTTATTTTTTAATGTGTCACATGCAGGTGATTTTGCACTAATTGCCATTGGTAATTGTGAGTTAGGTGTTGATGTGGAATATATAAATCCTCAATTTCAATATGACGACATTCTTCCTACTGTGTTTAGTGCTGATGAAATAAAGTTTATTCACGACTCGGACTCTGAAAGGCATACTTTTTATAAATTATGGACAAGAAAAGAGGCTATCGTCAAAGCAACAGGTAAAGGTATTGATGAAAATTTTATTAATATTCCCGTTACCGATGGTTGTCATAAAATATCGAGTTGTTTGGTTAGTGATTTTAAAAACTTAAGCGTTTCAAGTTTTAATTTAAACGAAGATCATATAAGTTCTTTAGCTATAACAAGAGATGACATCAATATCGATAGCGTAATGTTTCAAGTCAATCCGACTTTAGATGACATAGAAGCTTTAATAGAATTAGAATGATATTGGTTGCTTGTAACATATGTTACTAACCCTTTCAGGTTTCATTTGTATTTTTATTTAAATTTTATTCATCATGAAAAATTTAATAGGATTACTAATTGTAGTTATAAGTTTAATAAGTTGTAATTCCGATAAGAAAAAAAGTGATCCTTATCAAAACGTTCAACATACACCAAAAGCTATCAACCATCCAGGCAAAAAACTAATGGAGACCAATTGTTATCTATGTCACAGTGCAACGGCTGGTGAAAATGACAGAATTGGTCCACCTATGATTGCTATTAAAAAGCATTACATTAATAGTAATACGACCAAAGTAGAATTCACTACTGCCATGCAAGAGTGGATTAAAAATCCAAATGAAGCAGATTCAAAAATGCCTGGATCAATAAAGAAATATGGTGTAATGCCAAAACAATATTTCCCAGAAGAAACTATTGCAGAAATTTCTGAATATATGTTTGATTTTGAAATAGACCAACCAGATTGGTTTGAAAATCATTTTAATGAAGAAAGAGGTAAAGGTCAAGGCATGAAGCAATCCTCATCTAAATTTCAGGATTTATCTTATGGTGAGCGAGGCTTAAACTATGCATTAACGACCAAGGCCGTTTTAGGTAAAAATTTAATGGGAACGATTCAGAAAAAAGGAACATTAGAAGCCTTAGATTTTTGTAACGTTCAAGCATATCCTTTAACCGATAGTATGGCTGTGGTTCACAATGCAAACATTAAGCGTGTTACAGACAAGCCAAGAAATCTTAATAATAAAGCAAACACAGAAGAATTAGAATATATAAACGACTTTAAACAAGTGATTGCAAACCATCAGGAACCAGAACCACTTGTAAAAGAATCGGACAATGTAGTGAAAGTTTATTATCCTATTACGACTAATAATATGTGTTTGCAATGTCATGGTAAACCGAACGAAACCATAGAAGCTCCAACGCTAACAAGAATTAGAAGTTTATATCCAATGGATAAAGCCATTGGTTACGATATTAATGAAGTTAGAGGTATTTGGAGTATTACTTTTGATAAATAAAATTCAAGTCAGGTATGAGTAAATTTTCAGAAATAATAAATAAAGATCAACCCGTTTTAGTAGATTTTTTTGCGGATTGGTGTGGACCATGTAAAATGTTGAGTCCGATTTTAAAACAAGTAAAAGACGAATTAGGAGATGTTGTGTCCATCATTAAGATTGATGTGGATAAAAATCAAGAATTAGCCTCGAAATATCAGGTGCGAGGAGTGCCAACCATGCTGTTATTTAAAAATGGAAAGCAGGTTTGGAGACAATCAGGAGTGCTTCAAAAGGATGATATTATCAATGTGATATCAAGTTTTAAATAATTCATTTTGAATGAAATTAGAGTAAATATTTACACTTTTGTATAAAGGATGATAAATATCATATTTCATAGTTATATAAGTTAGTAATTTTATACCAAGAAAAATAGATATAAAATGATGAAATCTTTAATAGCATTATACAGTTGGACTAATGGAGTCGTAATGATTGCAATCTTCGCTCTAGTTTGTATAACTTTAGTTGGTATATTAATTAATTTCATGGCTAAAGGGAAACCTAAAGATACTTCGGAGGATATAACTGAAGAAAACAGTAACGAATACTAAATTAAACTATTAATATATTTAGAAGAGGGTGGTTCATAATTAACTACCCTCTTTTTTTTGCTTTAAACTGAAAATTTATATTGACGAGAACTTCATATGGTAACTTTAGTTACATAGTTAAATTCTATAGTGAACTATGTTTGTTATAAATTAATTTAATATATATAGAGTTATGAACACGACAGAAGAAATAAAAGAAGAACAAACATTTTCAATGCCAAGAATTGGTGATAAAGCACCAGAATTTAAAGTCGTAACGACACAAGGAGATATTAACTATCCTTCAGATTACAAAGGAAAATGGTCCATATTATTTAGTCACCCAGCAGATTTTACACCAGTGTGTACATCAGAGTTTATGACCTTCGCACACTTAGAAGAAAAATTTGAAAAGGCTAATTGTAGCCTTATTGGTTTATCTATCGATGGTCTTTACAGCCATATAGCTTGGTTAAGAACAATTAAGGATAAAATTAAATTCAATGGAATGGAAAATATCGAAGTTAAATTTCCATTAATTGAAGATATATCAATGGATGTTGCCAAAAAATACGGTATGATTCAGCCAGGAGAAAGTAAAACTCAAGCCGTTAGAGCTGTCTTTTTTGTAGACCCAAATGAGATTGTTAGAGCTATAATTTATTACACATTAAGTTTAGGACGAAACTTTGATGAGTTATACAGAGCACTAATTGCAATGCAAACTTCAGATAAATTTAACGTAGCAACACCAGCAGATTGGAATCCAGGTGACGATGTTATTGTATCTCCTGCAGGATCTTGTGGTGTTGCGGAAGAACGTATGAGTTCAACAGAAGACTTAGATTGTAAAGACTGGTTCTTCTGTACTAAAAAGTTAGACAAAGATTTAGTACTAAACGAAATACTAAAAAAGTAAATGCCAATTTAGGTTTAGAGCTAATTGCTTCAAAAGAGGACATTGAAAAGTGAAAAATCTAAAGCAAGTTTCGGTCTTATTTTTTAGTTGAGGCCGAAATTTTTTATCTTTTAAGAAGAATTAAAAAGCGTTAAAAATATGAATATTATACAATTTGAAGATAAACCATTAGCACATTATTCTTACGCTATAATTAGTGGAAATGAAATGGCATTAGTGGATCCTGCAAGAGATCCAAAACCGTATTATCAACTAGCCGAAAAACATAATGCAAAAATAAAAGCTGTATTCGAAACGCATCCACATGCCGATTTTGTTAGCTGTCATTTACAAATACATAAAGAAACTGGCGCAAAAATTTATGTGAGTAAATTGGTTGGTGCCAACTATCCGCATCAGTCTTTTGATGATGGTAACACAGTAAACATAGGAGATGTAACATTTTCTGCTATTAATTCTCCAGGTCATTCACCAGATAGTATAACGATTATAGCTGTAGATAAGGGTAATAATCATGCCATGTTTTCTGGAGATACGCTTTTTATTGGAGATGTTGGTAGACCAGATTTAAGAGAAAAAGCGGGTAACATGAAAGCTAAACGAGAAGAATTAGCCCAAAGTATGTATCATACCATGCAACAAAAATTCAATCATTTGCCAGATGAAACTATAGTTTATCCAGCACATGGAGCAGGATCGTTATGCGGAAAAAATATGAGTACAGATGCTCAGAGTACCTTAGGTAGAGAACGCGAAGAAAATTGGGCTTTTAAAGATTTAACTGAAGATGAGTTTGTAGATCATATTTTAAAAGACCAACCGTTTATTCCCTCTTATTTTGGCTTTAACGTAGATATTAATAAAACAGGTGCAGATAATTTTTCATCAGCCTTTGGTACAATTCCTTTTAATTTCGGAATTACACATTTTAATGACGACGACCATTTGATTATTGATGTTAGAAAAGCTTCAGATTTTAAAAATAATCATCTCAACGGAAGTATAAATATTATTGCAGAAACTAATGATGATAAAATTGAAACATGGCTAGGTTCTATAGTAGAACCCAATGAGTCGTTTCATTTAGTAATTAGTAGTATTAATGATTTAGATGAAATTTTACATCGTATTGCAAAAATTGGTTACGAAAAGCAGATTACATCTATAATAACTTTAGGTTCTCGTAATTTTGAAAGTTCAAAACCTTTCAATTTTCAAGAATTTAAAGACCATCCAAATCAATATACTATAATAGATATTAGAAATAAAAGTGAAGTTGAAGAAGGGAAAATTTTTGAGCATGCTATTTCAATACCATTAAATCAATTGAGAGATTCTCAAAGCGACATTCCAAAAGATAAACCTATAGTTGTGCATTGTGCAGGTGGTTACAGAAGTGCTGCAGGTAGCAGTATTATTGCTAGCCAACTGAAAGACGCTGTAGTTTATGATTTAAGTGATGGTGTTACTAAATTTCAATAATTGAAGAGCTTAGGAAAGTTAACCATAAAAGATTTGGCGTATGTAGCCATCCAACTGTTGCTATTTTTAGTCTATTTGTTACCGATTGAAATGTTGGGTATTAATATTTCAGAATGGTTTCGATATTCAGGTTTAATTATAGCAATTTTTGGGTTAGTATTAGGCGTAATTGCCTTGTTACAAATAAACACTAAAATATCACCATTTCCACGGCCAGTAGTAGATAGTCAACTCATTATAAATGGTGCATTTGCGATTTCTAGACATCCTATTTACACCAGTATATTGGCTGTAACTTTTGGTTATGCTTTGTATATTCTCTTTTTAAGATGTTAATTTTCATGTTACTATGGTTGCTCTTTTATTACAAGTCTTTATACGAGGAGCAATTACTATGCGAGAGATTTACTGAATATGTAGCTTATAAAAAGAAAACCAGACGATTCATATAATAGCTTATTCATTAGATATAAAGTAAAAACACAACCATGTCAATAAAAACCAAAACCTATAAAATCACCACAATTACCGGTATTGCATTGGTCGTCGCCAATATGATTGGTACTGGTGCATTTACAAGTTTAGGTTTTCAATTAAAAGATTTACAAAATCCCACAGTTATACTCATACTATGGGTTTTGGGAGGAGTTATTGCGTTATCTGGTGCATTTAGTTATGCCGAAATAGGAACTCATATCACACGTTCTGGAGGAGAATATGCATTTCTTACCAAATTGTTTCATCCACTTGTTGGGTATTTATCGGGTTGGATTTCTATAACCGTGGGTTTTGCAGCACCTATTGCACTTTCTGCAATGGCATTTGTTGCTTATTTTCCTTATTTTAACCTGAATCCAAAATGGACCAGCATCTTATTAATTGGTGTTGTTACGCTAATTCACACTAAAAATCTTTCATTAAGCTCTAAATTTCAGAATATAAGTACGGTTTTAAAAATCGCAATTATCGTTGCACTCATCTTTATTGGTTTTTGGCAAGAACCATCATTTCAAAGTGTTGGCTTTTTTAATAATTCAGACTATTCGAGTTTAATTTCACCAGCATTTGCCGTCGCACTAATATATGTGAGCTATTCTTATTCTGGTTGGAATGCCGCTGCTTACATTACAGAAGAATTTAAAAATCCTAAAAAATCATTGCCTATTGCCTTAATAGGCGGTACTATTTTGGTAACAGTTCTCTATACATTTTTGCAATACGTATTTTTAAAACACGTGCCAATACCAGAGTTACAAGGGCAATTAAATGTTGGTACCATTGCCATGAACAAAATGATTGGCGAGGATTACGGACGATTATTCGGATTAGCAATTTCCTTATTATTAGT
>Ga0193951_1000442_pt1 | contig 19019 bp, 11 predicted proteins | sample BB_2_MG_FD_140370 | JGI IMG/M metagenome (GOLD analysis project Ga0193951, IMG submission 140370) | Microbial mat bacterial communities from the Broadkill River, Lewes, Delaware, United States - BB_2_MG | ecosystem: Environmental > Aquatic > Freshwater > River > Microbial mats | place: USA... | reverse complement strand
TACAATAAAGACATTCCGTTTCAAGCCGTTGAAAACATTGATAAATGTAGATTCTGCACCTACAAAACACTCTGCAACAGATAACTTTAAACTCATAAACTACATCCCATCCAAGAGGTCAGGACGAATCTTTTGGGTACGCTCATAGGCTTGTTGTTCACGCCATTCATCAATCTTTGCCTGATTGCCACTGAGTAAAACTTCAGGCACTTTATACCCTTTATAATCTGCAGGTCGGGTAAATACAGGTGGCGATAAAAGGCCATCTTGAAAACTATCGGTTAAAGCCGATGTTTCGTCGGACATTACACCTGGTATTAAGCGAATGATAGCGTCAGACACAACGGCAGCAGCCATCTCACCTCCCGTTAGCACAAAATCGCCGATGGACAGCTCCATCGTCACGTACATATCACGAATACGTTGGTCTACCCCTTTATAATGACCACAAAGAATCATTACATTACCCGCCAAAGAAAGCGTATTGGCGATTCTTTGCTCAAAACGCTGTCCATCGGGTGTCATGTAAATAATATGATCGTAATGACGCTCGGCTTTCAGCTTCTCTATTAAGTCGGCAATGGGCTGAATCGTCATCACCATACCTGCTCCACCACCAAAGGCATAGTCATCCACCTTTTTATGCTTATCAAGGGTATAATCACGAATATCGTGAAACGCCATCTCTACCAAGCCCTTATCCACAGCTCGTTTCATAATTGATTGTGTCAATGGCCCTTCAAACATTTCAGGAAATAAGGTCAAAATATCAATGCGCATAATCTTGTGTTATTTTGAGCAAAGATAGCTAAAAGCCATTAGCCATCTGCTATGAGCCCTCTGCTTTCTTTTTCATCAAAAAAATTTGCCACTTGCTCGAATTACGATATATTCGTAAAATAAATTGATGCTAAGCACCATACTCGCATAGCATAGAAAAGAACACATCGCTTATGGAAGCACAAGATCTAAACAAACCAACCAACAATGGTGAAGGTTTGAATTCAGACAAGCCGTCTGAAAATACGCCAGTTAGCAACACACCCGAAAATGAGGTGCCTACTCCGTCAAACGAAGCAACAGCTCCAGAAGACACTATTGCAAGCCAAGAAAACGCGTCTGATTCAACAGAAGAAGCCTTGGTGAGCGAGACACCAGAAACTCCAGAAACAGAAGAAAAATTAGTACTTGAGCCTGTCGACCACATCATGCTTTCAAAAGAAGAGTTGGTTGCTCGACTTAAACAAGTGCTAAAGAATTTTCCTGTTGAGAATATAAAAGATGAAGTAGAGGCCATTAAATCAGCTTTCTACAAAAAGCACTCCGCTGAATTAGAAGACCTCAAACGTAAATTTGTTGAGTCAGGCGAATTAGAAGAAAACTTTGCTGCGCCGGTTGATGTTTTTGAGATAGACCTCAAGAGCTATTTAAAGGAATTTAAAGAGCGTAGAGCTGAATTTAACAGACGCCTTGAGGATGAGAAAACAGCTAACCTACAAGCTAAAACAGCTGTTATTGAAGCCATTAAAGATCTAATAAACAAGCAAGAATCTTTAAATGAGACATTTCAGCACTTTAGAGAGCTACAAGAAAAGTGGCGTAGTATTGGTTCTATCCCACAAAATAAAGTTCACGACCTATGGGAAACCTACAACTTAACCGTTGAGAATTTCTATGGTTACATCAAGATAAATAAAGAGTTACGCGACCTTGATCTAAAAAAGAACATGGAAGCCAAAATAGGTTTATGCGAAAAAGCAGAGAATCTATTGCTAGAGCCTACCATTGTAAAAGCCTTTAAAACTTTACAGAAATACCATGAGCAGTGGCGCGAAATAGGTCCTGTTCCTCGCGAACAAAAAGAAGACTTGTGGATACGATTCAAGGAAGCCACCTCTAAGATCAACAAAAGACATCAGGAATATTTTGAAGGTTTAAAAGATCAGCTTCAAAAAAATCTGGAAGCTAAATCTGAACTTTGTCAAAAGGCAGAAGAATTATCACAGCTTGAGCTGCACTCGCCTAAAGAGTGGGAAGCCAAGAGTAAAGCACTAATAGAACTGCAAACAGTGTGGAAAACCATTGGTTTTGCACCAAAAAAAGATAACAATCGCATATACGATCGCTTTCGTACGGCCTGCGATCTGTTTTTCAACAACAAGCGTCAATTCTTCAAATCGTACAAATCGGAACAAACCAATAATTTGCAGTTAAAAACCGACTTGTGTGAGCTTGCTGAAAAAATGAAAGACAGCACGGACTGGAAACGTATAACAGATGAATACATCAAAATCCAGAAGCAATGGAAAGAAATTGGGCCAGTACCTCGTAAGCAATCCGATGTAATATGGAAACGTTTCCGTACAGCTTGTGATGCCTTCTTTGAACACAAATCAAAATTCTTTAGTAAAAAGGATGAATCGCAAGACGAAAACCTGAAGCTTAAAGAAGAGTTAATAAAAGAAGTACAAAACTTTAACCCAAGTGACAATGCTGAAGAAAACTTTAAAAGCTTACAGGATTTTCAGCACCGTTGGACAGAAATAGGGCACGTACCTATCAAAGAGAAAGATCGTGTTAACCAAGAATTTAGAAACCACATCAACCATTACTTTGATAACTTAAAGTTAAATGAGTTTGAGAAAAATGTGGAGAAATTCAGAAACAAGATTGAGAACTATAAGTCGACAGATCACATTGATCGCTTAACACAAGAGCGCAATAAAATTATAAATAAACTTAAGCAACTAGAGAGCGACATAACCCTATGGGAAAACAACATTGGTTTCTTTGCCAAGTCTAAAAAATCAGAAGCTTTAGTGCGCGACTTTGAACACAAAATTGAAACAGGCAGAAAAAACATCAAGCTACTCAACAAAAAACTTGACATGCTTGAAGATATGTAATTGTAGAGATAGCGATGCTAATCCGCTTTTACGATACTCAAAAAAATATAATTTCTTAGAATAAAGCTTAAAGACCGATTTTGCATCGGTCTTTTTTAGTTAATAATGACCAACTTAAGCGAGCTACACAACAAGGAGATCATCTTAAAATACTTCCATCTTTTGGAAGCATTGAAAGGTCAATATTTTAAAGTATTTTTCTACCTTTGTAGCTTGTAATTTTCGCTCGTAATGAGCATTTGAAATAACTATTTAAAAGTATTGTTGTGCCGGAAACAAGATATGTATTTGTAACCGGGGGTGTAGCCTCCTCATTGGGAAAAGGAATTATTTCAGCCTCGTTAGCCAAATTATTGCAAGCAAGAGGATATAAGGTAACGATTCAGAAGTTAGATCCATATTTAAATGTTGATCCAGGAACACTTAATCCATATGAACATGGAGAGTGTTATGTGACTGAAGATGGTGCTGAAACAGATCTTGACCTTGGTCACTACGAACGTTTCTTGAACGTGCCAACGTCGCAGGCAAACAATGTCACTACGGGACGCATCTACCAGAATGTGATCAACAAAGAGCGTAAAGGCGATTACTTGGGTAAAACCGTTCAGATCATCCCTCACATTACCGATGAAATTAAGCGTAACATCAAACTACTTGGCACCAAGCACAAGTACGATTTTGTTATTACTGAGATTGGCGGTACTGTAGGTGATATTGAGTCTTTACCATATATTGAAGCTGTTCGTCAGCTCAAATGGGAATTGGGTAACCATGCTGCTGTGGTTCACTTAACATTAGTACCGTTTTTAAATGCCTCGGGCGAGTTAAAAACAAAACCAACCCAACACTCTGTAAAACAACTACTAGAGATTGGCGTACAGCCAGATGTATTGGTACTACGTACCGAAAAAGAGTTATCACAAGATATTCGTCGTAAAGTAGCGCTGTTCTGTAACGTGGATAGCAAAGCCGTTATTCAATCCATCGACGTTAAAACCATATATGAAGTACCTGTTAAAATGCAGGAAGAAGGCTTGGATGAAATCATCTTAAAAAAGACTGATTTGCCAATTGATGCACAACCAGCTCTTAAGGATTGGAAGGGCTTTCTTAACAAGCTTAATGCGGCGAAAAAAACCGTACGAATTGGTCTTGTTGGCAAATATGTAGAGCTAGCAGATGCTTATAAATCTATTATAGAAGCTTTGATACATGCTTCCACTTACAATGATCGCAAAGCCAAGATAGAACTCATTCACTCGGAGGAAATTACGGATGATAATGCCGCAGAAAAGCTAAAAGATCTTGATGCCATACTTGTTGCACCTGGTTTTGGCCATCGTGGTATCGAAGGTAAGTTATCAGCCGTTAAGTTTGCTCGTGAGAACAACGTTCCATTTTTAGGCATTTGTTTAGGTATGCAATGTGCTGTTATAGAATATGCACGCAACGTACTTAAAATAAAAGATGCTAACTCACGCGAAATGCATCAAACCACGCATAATGCTGTTATCGACCTAATGGAAGATCAGAAGAACGTAACCGATATGGGTGGTACAATGCGCTTGGGTGCTTATGATTGTAAGCTTAAAAAGGGAACAAATGCTTTTGAAGCGTACGGACAAGTTGATGTTAAAGAACGTCACCGTCACCGTTATGAGTTTAATAACGAATATTTAGATGCCTATGCCAACGCTGGTATGAAAGCAGCGGGCTGCAACCCAGAAACGGGTTTGGTTGAAATTATGGAGATACCAGAACACAAATGGTTTGTTGGGGTACAATTTCACCCTGAATACAGCAGTACGGTATTAAAACCACACCCTATCTTTTTGGCTTTTATAAAAGCTGCAATTCAAGAACAAAACTAACATACGTATAAACAATGGATAAAAATTCGATAACCGGAATTATACTTATCACTGCTATTCTTGGTTTCTTTTGGTGGATGAATAAACCATCTGAAGAGCAATTAGCAGAGCAAAAAAGACGTCAAGATTCACTCCATCAGGTTGAGCTTGTCCGCTTAGAAGCTGAGAAACTGGCCGCAGAAGCTCGTGCCGATCAAGCAGCAGTAGAAGTGGTTGAGAAAGACTCGGTAACCCTTGCTGCTGAAAGAGAAAGTCGCTTTGGTCTATTCGCCGAGGCAGGTGAAGGTGAGCAGTCTTTTGTAACACTGGAGAACAACCTAATTAAAATAAAGATTTCAACCCAAGGTGCGCGCATCTATTCGGTTGAACTGAAAGACTACACCACACATGATGGTCAGCCACTTCTCTTACAAGATGGCGATCAAAATAAGTTTGGTTTTAATTTTGTACACAGTAGACGTATTTTCCATACCAACGATCTGTACTTTAATGTGGCATCAGCCTCATCTAATAAAGCTGATTTTGTCATTAAGGCCGCTGAAGGCGAAATGGTTTTCTCATACGCTTTGCCTGATGACAGCTACATGGCTGACTTTAATATCACAACACGTGATATGGGCAGCATCATTTCCACTAACACAGGTTCTCTTGGTTTAGAATGGAACATGCGTATGGATGCCAAAGAGAAAGGACCTGATTTCGAACGTCAGCGTGCTGGTATCTTTTTCATGTTTGACCAAGCTGAAGTGGACGATATTGGTGCTGTAAGCTCTGACACTGAGAAATTAAGTACTAAGGTTAAATGGGTCGCTTTTAAAGATCAGTTCTTCTCATCGGTATTTATCGCTAAAGACAACTTCTTGAGTGGTGAAGTAACTACCGAAGCACCTGAAGATAAGAATGACCGTTTGATTATGAATGCTAGTGCTGTGGTTAATGTGCCATTTACAGGTAACGACAACCTGGACTTTCAATTCTATTTTGGCCCTAACGACTTTAAAGCACTTAAGCCTTACGACGAAGACTACAAATTACGCGAACTGGTATACCTAGGATGGGGCTTCCTACGTTACATCAATCTAGGTGTAATTGAAGTATTCCACTTCTTCGAAGGTTTTATAAGCAGCTATGGTTTAATAATTCTGTTGCTTACCATACTAATTAAGCTGTTACTTTTCCCATTGACCTACAAGTCGTATGTGTCAACGGCTAAAATGAAAGTACTGAAGCCACAGATTGAGGAAATAAATAACCGTATACCTAAGGATAAATCGATGGAGCGCCAACAGGCCACCATGGCATTGTATAAAAAAGCTGGCGTTAATCCAATGGGGGGTTGTTTACCAATGTTATTACAGATGCCAATTCTGTTTGCCATGTTCCAGTTCTTCCCTGCTTCTATCGAATTGCGTCAGGAAAGCTTCTTATGGGCAACAGACCTTTCATCGTACGACTCTATTTTTGAACTACCTTTTGAGATTCCATTTTATGGTAGTCATGTGAGTTTATTCTGTCTGTTAATGTCGATCACCAATATTGTATATACAAAGATTAATCAGGAAATGACACAAAGCAGCCAGCAAATGCCTGGTATGAAAGGCATGATGTACATGATGCCTGTAATGTTCTTGTTCTTCTTTAACAATTACGCATCTGGATTAAGCTACTATTACTTTATTTCTACCTTAATAACCATTGGGCAAACTTTATTAATTCGTCGTTTTGTGGACGAAGAGGCCTTGTTATTAACACTGAATGCGAATAAGAAAAAGCCATCTAAAAAGTCGAAATTCCAACAACGTTTGGAAGACATGCAAAAGCAACAAAAACAAGCAGGTAAGAAGAGAAAATAAACTTGCTCTACATAATATTAATAGCCGTTTTACTTTGTAGAACGGCTATTTTTTTACAATTTAATAAAGGTTCAAGGCCACAAAGATAGAAGCAAAGGTAGCTCACTTGTAACACCAAGGCAGTAGGTATCCACTATATAACACTTAGTAACTGAAGAGTGATGGCCACTTCGTGGAAATAGAACAAGTAGCACAAATAAAAGTAATTAAAGGCCGTAAACTACTTCTTCCCGTTATACCTTAACCCCTTAGGCATATTTGGCAGAGATGGTAGTGGCGGTAGCAGTTCTTTTAACTCCTTGAGTGGTTCCAATAAATTCTTTCTTAAATCTTTAGGTGGAACAACCACTCGAAGCGACAAGGGGTATATTTTTATTTCGGCTTTATTGCCCAAGTTAACCGGTTCCCCATCCAAGTGCCCCAGCAGTCCTTCCTCACATTCAATTTCTATATGTTTGGCTTGGGTCATTACATCATAACGCCGCTGATCAACACTCTGATCTAAGATGCTAATTAACAATGACGGACCGTCGTAAATTGGAAACTCTTTGATTATGCACACATCAATTAAGCCATCATCGATCTTGGCCTGTGGTGCAATATGTATGTTATTTCCCCACTGCGAAGAGTTTGCAAAAGTGATCATAAATGCAGGCAGCTGATACGCCTTGCCATCAATGGTAATGGTATAGGTTGACGACTTATACTTGGCATATTCTTTTGTAATCAGCTTAACGTAAGCCACTGGACCTCTATTTTCCTGTTTAGCAAAACAGTGGCTTATGTGTGCATCAAAACCAATGCCTGCGACGTTTAACGATACTTGCCCATTAACACACAAGGTATCAATTTCTTTAAATTCCATGCGATTAATGACTTGTATTGCCCGGCTCACCCGCAAAGGTATATCCAAAAAACGAGCTAGGCCATTACCCGAACCTGTTGGTATGATGGCCATTGCTGTAGTGGTATTCACCAAAGAAGCACCAACTTCATTTACAGTACCATCTCCACCCACAGCAACCACAATGGTGTATTTTCCTACTGCTTCTTTAGCCAGTTCTCGGCCATGACCTGCATACTGCGTATAAGCAATATCGAAATCAATTTTATCGTGATCAATTTCATTACTTACTATCTTCTCTACAGTACGTTGTTTGCCAATACCCGAAATCGGATTAATCAGAAATAATACACGAGTCTTCATCATTATGTAACAGAATAAAACACAAGATACCCAAATAATAACACTTGCAAAATAATGCTTGTATAATGAGCTTATTTTCTCTTCTTCTGCCCTCTTGTTTTCGGTTTTTTATATTTGGCCGCAATGGTTCGTCGGTAAGAGCCTCCTTGATTGGTCTTACTGTTCTTGGCACTCTTCTCATGAAATGCTTCACCCTTTTGGGTAGCTAACTTAGGCGTTTTTACCAAAGCCATACCTGCCAGTATTTCCTTCTCCGATTCCAGAAGCGCTTCACTTACCATGACATCATCAGGCAATGGCTCTAGCCTCACCTGTTTCTTCATCAGTTTCTGAATAGAAGCCCACCGCTCATCATCTTTTTCTTCCACAAAGGCAATGGCCATACCATCGGCATCCGCACGTCCAGTACGTCCAATACGGTGAATATAGGCTTCTGAAGTTTCGGGCATGTCAAAATTGACCACATGGCTCACGTTGAGAATATCCATTCCGCGGGCAATAAGATCAGTAGCTAAAAGCACTCGACTCTTGCCTTCTAAAAACTCCTCCACCATGCGAAAGCGGAAATTTTGCGACTTGTTGGAGTGAATAACCCCAATTTCATCCGGAAACTCACGGTTTAATTCCTCAAACAATAAATCAGCAATGCTTTTACTCTGCAAAAACACCAACACCTTATCCATCGACTCATCGGCCTTAAGCATATGGGTTAATAAGTTGCGCTTGGTGTAAAAGTTAGGCACCATATAACCCGACTGGAAGATCTTCTCAAGTGGTGTTCCTGTTGCAGCCACCTCCACCCGCTCTGGGTTGTAAAACCACTCATTCATAAGTTTTTCAACATCAGGCGTGACCGTTGCTGAGAACATCAGATTTTGTCGTCGATCAGGTAACAATTCTTGTATTTGCTCCAACTGAGATCTAAACCCCAAGTTTAGCATCTCATCAACCTCATCAATCACCAGTTTCTGAATGCCTTTGAGACGTAATATACCTGTTAGCGCAAGGTCAATTAAACGACCAGGAGTAGCCACCAATACATCAAGCCCATCATAAACCATCGCTTTTTGGGTATTGATATTAGTACCACCGTACACACCACCTATTCGCACATTCATGTACTCGGTCAGCTTCTTAAATTCACCAGCAACCTGCTCAACCAACTCGCGTGTTGGTACCAATACCAATATACGCGGATGACGTTGATTGGAAAACTTAAGCTGACGTAACAATGGTAACACATATGCAAATGTTTTACCCGTACCCGTTTGCGCTATACCAACAACATCACGCCCCGACATAATCAAAGGAAATGCTTTTTCTTGTATCGGTGTTGCATCAGAAATGCCGATGTCATCTAATGCATTTAAGAGAACTGTATTGAGATTTAAATCTGAGAATTTCAAAATCGAGTGTTTTATTATTTCTGCAAAAATAACGCCTTTCTGATACTTATCCGATTATTCCATGCTTTATTTATTTTTTAAACAGGCTACCCCTTTTCACACAACTTTAGAGACAATAATTATTAACACTATTCAGCATTCAACTGTTTTAATTTGTATATTTATTTGAGATGCGTAAATGCTTGAACAATGAGAGATTGGATAAGAAGAAAGCTGACTGCAACGGAATTTACTCCACTCGATGGTATTAAGTATTGGAGAGAACTCGTTTATAAAAATATCATATTAATAATTACTATTGTTGCTTTCCCAGGCTATCTATTTGGCGTGTATATGTCGCTTGTTAGCAATGTGTATAGCATAGCCATATTAGACACCGTTGTTTACCTCGCCTTAATATGGTTACTAATTAAAGAACCTTTCTCGTTAATAACAAAAATCTATTTTCTAGTATCGCTCCCATTAATTGTAGGTGTTTCTCTTATTCTATTAATTGGTCCAGACGGTGCTGGCTTAAGCTATTTAATAGGTTTTGTAATTCTCACATCAATCCTATTTGGTTTAAAAGGTGCATTTATAGGTTTAACGATACATTTTTGCAATACTCTAATTGTCTTTATTGGCTTATACTTCAAACTGTTTAGCGAAACAACTCTTTCCTTTTATACACCTTTGGGTTGGCTAACAATTGCCCTTAACTCCTTTGTGGTCTGCTCAATTACATCCATTCCTCTTTCCGTAATAATACAAGGCTTAAATAAGTACATAGAAGAGCATAACGCATTAGAAAGAACACTTCAGAATAAGCTTATACAATTAAGTAAGGCTAAAACAGATGCAGAAAATGCCAATCAATTAAAATCAAAATTTCTTGCTAATATCAGCCATGAAGTGCGCACGCCTCTAAATGTTATTATGAGTTTTTCTGAAATTGTAAAAGGAGGCATGTACCGAAATACTGACGAGCGTAATCAGTTTCTGTCCGAAATAGTTCAAAATGGCCATTATCTGTTAAACATCATCGAGAACATTCTTGACATCTCCATGATCGATACGAATCAACTCAATTACAATATCAAAACAATTACGTTAGAAACGATTTTTACTGAAATAGAACAGATCTACAAAATTACGAATAAGCGTAATGTTCAAATACGTTTTCTACACAAAGAAAAACCTATGCTGATGCCTTTTTACTGCGATGAGACACGATTAAAGCAAGTCTTAATTAACCTGATCAATAATGCCATTAAAAATACTGATAAAGGCGAAATTAATTTTGGTTATGAACCTCACAAAAAAGGCATAACCTGTTTTGTAAAAGACACCGGTATAGGTATTCATAAAAAAGACCTTTCCACAATTTTTGAACGCTTTGTGAAAATAGAAAACCAAAACCAATTCAAACAAGGAACTGGACTTGGTCTTGCCATCTCAAAGAGTATTGTTGAAGCCCTAAATGGTAAAATATGGGTTGAATCGAAGGTAAACATTGGCTCCACTTTTTTTGTCTACCTGCCAAACCAAAATGTAAAAGTTTCCTCCAATAACAAAGGATAGTATATTCAGAGTAGCTTGATGCTCTTCTCAATTACTGGCTCTCTTGTTCGTAATCGTAATTCACCATCCAATTAATACCAAACTTATCGGTAAACATGCCAAATAGTGCTCCCCAAAACGTTTTTTCTAGTGGCATATAAACCTGTCCTTCTGCAGCTAATCCTGCGAACAGATTCCTAGCTTCTTCTTCTGAATCGGCCGCAATAGAAATGGAAAAATTAGTACCTGCCACACATGGTGGTCCAAACGCAGGAGAAGCATCACTTCCCATTAGTATTGTTTCTTTACTTATAGGGAGCGAAATATGCATGATCTTTTCACCTTCTGCCTCAGGTAATGGTTGCTCCGATGGCATTTCTTTATATCGTCCGACATAAGTAAAATCTCCTCCAAAAACACGTTTGTAAAAATTAAACGCTTCTTCACAATTACCATCATAAGTCACATACGCATTTACTGTTGCCATAATACAAGTATTTAAGTAAGCTTTATAATCTTATTTAGAAATACTAAAAATAAAGAATCGTAAGGACAATTTCCACCCCAAAAAGACGGTAACGTATATGGCTTAATGAAATGCTGATTATAGGATTGGATAAAGCCTCAAAATATTACTTAAATTTCTAATTATTAATGAGATTTAATAGCCTGTAAATTTTAAAATTCGAATAATTTTTCTATTTTGTGTACAGACTTATATTTACTATTAAACCATTTCAATATGAGTACAAAAACAATCACATTTAATCAGCTCAGGAAGATTAAAGATAATCTGCCTGATGGAAGCATTCGCACGATTGCCGATGAGTTGAACCTCGACGTAGAAACAGTAAGAAATTACTTTGGCGGAGCCAACTATGATCGAGGAAAGAGTGTAGGGATACATCTGGAGCAAGGACCCGACGGCGGTATTGTAGAATTAGATGACACCACTATCCTGGAAATGGCCCGCAACATTATTGAAGGCAAAAAGCCTGTTGCACAAAGTTAACGGTAGAATTACTCACGATAAAGAAAAGCGCGCAAGGCGCTTTTTTTATTTTATAAACTTTTCACGCTTCTGAAGGTTGAGTAAACCCCATAAGCCAGCCACTAGAGCAACAACTAACCACGTTCGCATATGTTTGGAGACAACACTCTCCCATACTATTTCGCTCATGTCAGATGGAAACTTAAAGGGGTTAAGAAAAACATTCCACGGGCTACTTTCAAGAAAAGCACTAATAAACCAGACCAACAGACCAATAATCACAACAATTACTGCTGTACCGTTGCCATTTTTCACCACTGTACTAAAAAAGAAGCCCAGCATACCAAATAAGGATACTGGAATCATCAATCGCAGTGTCATCTCCCATATGGGTACGTTAATTAATAATACATTGCTTAAATTGGCCATGGTGAACAAAAACCAAAAGACCATAACGAATGCCATTACTAAACGTACCAACCATATTTTATAACGGTAATCCGGTATACCAAACAAAATCTCTAACATGCGCGCATCCTCATCATTCTGTATGCCATAGCTTGTGGGAAAAAAAATGAGTAAAAAAGCAGGGAACATCAACTGATAATAGACCCCTTCAACACTAACGGACTCAGCACCAAATAGACTAATTGAGGTGATTAATAAATAAAAGATAAGGGATGCCCCTAGAAAGTACACGAACTTATTACCAAATACAATTTTTAAGTTGTACCTGATAAACTTCAGTAGCACCGCCGATTTCGATGAGTTAAAACGTAATACAAGCTTATTCATCTTCCTTCTTATTATTTTTTAATAACCAGATGTAAGCATCCTCTAATACAGCGCTTACTTTTATTGCCTTTTCAGTAGGCTGATTTTCGGACAAACAACGCACGCGGATCAGCTCTCCGTCGCGCATATGATGAACAATCACATGCTTTTGGTTGATTTCTTCAAAATCACGAGCCGCAATATCGAACTGCCAGACCTTATTTTGGGCAATGGTCACCATATTGTTTGGCACCCCCCAGTACTTTAGATCGCCCTTACTCATGACCGCCACCTGGTTACACGAGCTCGAAATGTCTTCAATTATATGTGTTGAAAACAGGACAATACGATCGCGACTAAGCTCTACCAAAAGATTACGAAAGCGTATTCGCTCACGGGGGTCGAGTCCGGCCGTTGGTTCATCTACTACAAGTATCTTGGGTAGATGAAGTAAGATCATGGCGATACCAATACGTTGTTTCATACCCCCTGAGAAAGAACCAATTTTACCATCTTTACGATCCCACATGTGCACCGATTGAAGCACATAATTTAATCGCTCCTCTCGTATTTCAGTGTCAGTGATGCCGCGCACTATAGCTTGATAATCCAAAAACTCATAGGCCGACATATTCTCATAGGTCCCGAACTCCTGTGGTAAATACCCAATGAGACCTTGCAATTCCTCACGTTTCTCTTCTGTATCAAAACCATTAATATACACCTTACCGTAGCTCTGATCAAGAATACCACAAATGATGCGCATCAAGGTTGTCTTTCCTGCTCCGTTAGGCCCTAACAGTCCAATCATACCGGTTTTCATATCCAAAGAAATACCCTTAAGCGCTTTAAACGGTGTTTTCTTCTTTCCTACAATCGGTATACTTCTAATTATTCGGTAATAAGTGCGTCGTAGGCCTGCAAAGCGTCCTGCAACACGCTCTATATTGGTATTGTCTCTTTTCAATTTATCACCTGTTGCAGCAATGCCTAAGACCATATACCATAACACCCCACATACAATGGCCAAAGCCATTTCATCCCAGCGCAAAACCACCAGGCACATGGCAATTGCAGGGTAAACAACACGAAATAGCTTTTGTAAGCGAAGATCCCACTTAGGCATAGGCTCACCTCCAACTCTATTGCGCCACAATAACGCCCAATCTTTATACATACTTTGGAAGAGGTGAAAATTAAGAATCGTAAAAAACACACCCCACAGTGGCGATTCGAGGTACCAATAGGTAAAATAGATCGCAAATACGCATAAAGGTAGTTGCCAAACTAACTTTTTGAAGAACCCGGCATAACTAAGGACTAACTGCAACTTCCTTTCCTTCTGTTTGGCCTCGCGAGAGCGCCATTCGCGTACAAACCGTCCATCACGCTCATAAATTTTTACCAAATTACGAATAGTAATGTTAACTGAATCGTCTTGCTGAATCAATTTTGCGTTAGCTGTACGTAGAGAAGAGCCAATAAAAAAGACAACTGCAGGAATGCCACATATGATTAGTACGCCATATAAAAGCAACCATGCAAAAGAAGCGTCAGAAAAAAGATATACCAAAGTAAAACCGAGGGTCCATAAGGTGTAAATAAGCACTTTAAGCCAAAATTTCAACCCACGTAGCCATCCCATAGCCGTTTCTAAACCGAAAGCAAAGGTAGGCATAAAAACCAAGGTGAGTAAGGTGCTAAAGCTAAGCCCTCCAACCACCGTAATAGCAAATGGTGCTCCCAGAATACGGACATACTCAGACTTACCCATAGCCAAAGGTAGCATGGCAATGATTGTAGTGATGGCTGTAATGGTAATTGGACGTATGCGTGAGATACCAGCCTGCATTAATGCTCGGGCATGCCCATAACCTTCTCTGCGTAATTGTCGCGAATAATCAATGAGAAGGATACCGTTATTAACCACAATCCCAAGTAAAATCAGAAATCCAATAAAAGTATTAATGCTGATTAACGAATGTCCTGTCAGCACTAAGGCCAACAAAGAGCCGATGGCAGCCAGAGGAACCGAAAACAACATGACCACTGGTGCTGTTAATGACTCAAATACAGAAGCCAAAATCATAAACACCAGGATTAGACCAATTAATCCTAAAAATTTAAACTCAGCAAACATGTCCTCTTCATGTATTACTTTTAACGATACTTTAGATGATATAGGCACCGAAGCCACTAACTCATCCACCTGCTTGCGTGCATCTTCAAGAAGCGTTTTAGAATTATTCACCTCATCTGAGAAGCGGTAAGTCACCTCAATTTGTTTCTCCTGATTAACCCGTTGTATTTCAGATCGTCCAGAAGCATAATTAATGTCCGAAAAATCCCTTAAGGGTATAATCACACCTTGAGCATTGCTAACATTCAGTTGCTGTAGGTCTAACATCGTTTTTGGTGGCACCTCATCCAAACGTTCATCATCCACAGTTTTTATAATGATATCATAGCTCTCATTATCTACCTTTAATTGTCCTCCCGATGCTACTTCACGACGAAAACTTGACAACTCATTTAGGACATTATTAGGTGATATATTAAAGAGACGCATTAAATAAGCATCCATGCCCAGGTGTATTTCTGGTCGACGATTAGCCGATGACACATGCACCCTTTGCATGTTCTCAATATTATTCTCCAGGTAATACTTCACATCATTGGCTACCATAAGCATCTGATCATAATCTTCGCCTTTAATCACCACTTTCTCCTGCTGTTCGCCAAGTCCCATAAACATCAGAATGCCCAAACCAGGATTGGAACCAAACATACTGGCACCACCAAAACTATTCGATGAACTTTGAGTAAGACTTAGTTCGCCTCCTTCAATTTCATCAATTCTTGTTTGTATATCAGCTTTTATTTCAGGAATAGATCGCTTATCCACAGCTTTGTAATCGTCAAATAGCTTAACCGTAACAGTTGCTTCTTCCTCAAAAACCTTACTAATCACATCTTCCTTCTCTGACAAATCTTCCAAGCGCTTTTCTATTTGGTTGACCACCACATCGGTATTCGAAAGCATCGAGCCAGATGGCATTTCAACACTAATGATAAACTCAGATGTTTCGGCCTCTTGGCTCGAAGTTACACTTAAGCCAATACTGACAATAAGAACCACAAAAAAGAGTAACAATAGGCTTATGATAGTGGCTGCTGGCCTGCGCAGAGTCGTTTTTAGTAGTAAAATATAATATTGGACCATCCGGTTGTGCAAATCCAACCTCTCCAATGCTTCTATACGATGGCGTACTATCCCAGAAAGGAAGAGGTGCGATAACATGGGTATTAATATTAGAGCCACTATCATGGATATTACCAATGTTGAAATGATAGACACACTAATGTGCTTGGCAATAAGCTGAAAGCCCAAATTCTCGGAAAAGACAAATGGTAGAAAGACCGAAATAGTAGTTAACGTTGAAGCCATTACAGAACGCCACACTTCTTTTGTGCCTCTCAGCACACTCTCCTCTCCAGAGTATGCCCTACTGGAGGCCACCCTGTAAATGTTTTCCATTACTACTACGCTGTTATCGAGAAGCATGCCAATGGCCAAGGCTAAGCCTACTAGTGTTAACATGTTAATGGAGATATCTGCAGCAAAAAAGAAGTTAAAAGCACTGTAGACAGATAAGGGCACAGCCAGCATCACCATACCAACCAATGGTATATTATTTAGAAATATCCACAACACAAAAATAGCCAATATGCCACCTAAAAAAGCCAGTTTAATGATCGAATCTAGGTTCTGCTCCATGGTTTCGGCCTGATTCGTTTCAACAACCAGCTCGATCCCTTTATTGGCATATTCAGTATTAATGACTTCTACCTGCTTAAGTATATTGTCAGACAAGTCAATCATATTAACTTGCCCTTCCTTAGTTATATCAAGCGAAACTGTTTCTAAACCATTTACACGGCTGTATGAGTCATCTTCCTTAACCCCAAAATTAATTTGTGCAACGTCCTTTAGAAGTACAGGCCCATCGGCCTTCACTACAATGTTTTCAACTTCGAGAATGTGATTATAATCTGCCTCAGTAGTGACGTAATACTTTACATGCCCATCAACGACCTTACCAGCAAATACCTTTTCATTTTGGCCAGATAGAATCAACTGTCGTATTTGTCCTGATGTTAAGCCGTAACTATCCAATACATCTTGTTGGCATACAATTTCCACTGATTTTTGCCGCCCACCCGAAACATTAACCGACGACACCCCATCAACACTTTCCAACTTATTCTTGATGTCTTGCTCAATAACATTACGTATACGGTCAACACCTCCTTCACCACGCGCCTGAATACTCATAAAGGCCTGTTGTAATTGCTCAAAATCTGCTTTGATAACAGACGCCACCATATTATCTGGCAACACGGCCGAGGCGCCTTCAATTTTTTCAACCAATTTAAGGTAACTGTACTTGATATTGGCATCGCGGGTAAGGTAAACACGGGTAGATACCACGCCGGCATATACACTTGTTTCAATTCTGTCAATATTCTCAAGGGTACTTATAATGCCTTCAATGGGTATAGCTGCCTCAACTTCCATGTGTTTAGGATCGAGCTGAGATGTAGCTTGTACCTGCACAAACAAAAGAGGTAGCTCTGTGTTGGGCGTTAATTCAAACGATAATTGCTTGTAAGAGATAACACCTAACATGCTTAATGCCACAAACAGCATACTAACGAGTACTTTTCTATTTATCAATTCTCTCATGCTTTACCTTGTGTTTCTTTACCGTTAAACAACTGATCAAAAACAGAATACACACATGGAATGACCACTAAGGTGAGTAAAGTTGAGGTAACCAAGCCTCCGATTACCGCAATTGCCATTGGTGAGCGTAAAGAGGCACTGTCGCCAAAACCAAAGGTCAATGGTAACAAGGCCAATATGGTTGTTAAGCTCGTCATTAAAATTGGCCGAACACGTTGCTGGGCGGCAGACACAATAGCCGACTTCAAGTTTTGTCCAGCGCGCTTAAATTGGTTTATCGCATCAACCAATATAATGGAATCATTAACGGCAATACCAGCCAGCATAACAATGCCGATGTACGCCATAATATTAAAGGTATGTCCTAATAGATAAAAAGCCCATACTGCACCAACACCAGCCAGTGGTATGGTTAGCAATATAGTAAACGGATGTAGAAGAGACTCAAACTGAGAGGCCATAACCATATAAACTAAGATAATAGATAAAATAAGAGCAAACTGAAGGCTACCAAAGGCTTCCTTTCGTTTTTGCTCCTCTCCCAATACACTTATGTTTGAACTGGGGTTAAGGTCAAGTTTAAGAACAGATTGTTCTAGATGGCGCACCAATTGATCAAAAGGCCGATCATCAGTCACCATAGCAGAAAGGCGAATCACTCGCTTTTGGTTGTTACGAATCACTTCTCGTGGCGCTTTACCAATGTTGATGGTAGCCACTTCGGATAATAATACATCCTTATCGGCACCTGATATTTTCAAACTAGCCAGCTGATCCAACCTCACATCTGGCAACTCCAATTTAATAGCGGTTAATTCTCCTTTTATTTCCATTCGTCCGCCATCTTTAGCCAAAAGGTAATCTGACAGGTTATCCATAATGCTCGACACACTGAGGTTAAAGATGCCAGCACGAACACGATCAATCACCACATTAACCTCTGGAGCTCCATCTTCGTAAGAACTCTTTACATTGTATACTTCTTCATTCTGCCGCAACAAATCAGCAACCCGACTTGCTGTTGACTGCAAGTTCTCACGATTATTGTCTTCTATCTCAATGATCAAAGGTGCCTCGTCGGTACCCAATAAGGTTTGTAAGGCCGACTGATCCTGCACGAAACGCATTTCTAAACCATGTATGCCGCCATACAATGTGTTGAGCGTAGTTACGACATCTGCAAAACTGGCATTGACTTCATCTTTAAAAACCAATTTGATGTATCCAGTATTCTCACCCTGCTCTGCTGCAAGAGTTGATTCACTGCTTGATTCAGGACCAGCATGGGTGTATATCCATTTCAGATGATCGCCAAAAGCGTCCATCACCATTTGTTCCATTTGCATGAGTGATGCATCGGTACGCTTAAGCGCTGTTCCTGCCGGGAAAACTGTTTCAATAGTAATTTCGTTAGATTGTGTTTCGGGCATAAATTCACTTCCCACATGTGGTAATATCAGAACAGTACCACCAATTAAAATAGAAGCTACGATAACAACCATGCTTTTTTTATTGAGCATCTGTTCTAAAAAGCTGCCATACACTTTAAATCCTTTCTCTTTCTGATTATGAATTGTCACGGTTCTATTGGTTGGCCGCTTAAAAACCAAAGTGCTTAAAACAGGAATAACCAATAAGGCAACCATCAACGATGAGAGTAAGGAAAAAGCCACTGTCCAAGCTTGGTCTTTAAAGAGTTCACCCGAGGCACCTTGTAAATAC